>VOFK01002945.1_pt1:112500-120794 | contig 120794 bp, 179 predicted proteins | sample 5384121 | NCBI WGS metagenome assembly VOFK01 (sample SAMN12384730, study PRJNA508395) | human gut metagenome | isolation source: healthy gut J | host: Homo sapiens
GGGACGCATGCAGAAAGCATAAGCCGGGAATGGAAAGACCGGTACAAGCGGAGGAGGAGACGGGAAGGCAAATCCGTCCGTCAATCCAGAGCCGTTATGTGGAGCGAAAATAAAGTAGTGAAGTATGCAGGCTGTGTGCCGAGAAAAAGCCGCTAGTTGTTTTATATGTGCCCGTACCGTAAACCGACACAGGTGGATGAGGAGAGAATCCTAAGGCCGACGGAAGAAGCATTGTTAAGGAACTCGGCAAAATGACCCCGTAACTTCGGGAGAAGGGGTGCCACAGAAATGTGGCCGCAGAGAATAGGCTCAAGCAACTGTTTAGCAAAAACACAGGTCTATGCGAAACCGAAAGGTGAGGTATATGGGCTGACGCCTGCCCGGTGCTGGAAGGTTAAGAGGAGAGGTTAGCTTCGGCGAAGCTTTGAATTGAAGCCCCAGTAAACGGCGGCCGTAACTATAACGGTCCTAAGGTAGCGAAATTCCTTGTCGGGTAAGTTCCGACCCGCACGAAAGGCGTAATGATTTGAGCACTGTCTCGACAATGCATCCGGTGAAATTGAAGTACCAGTGAAGATGCTGGTTACCCGCGCCAGGACGGAAAGACCCCATGGAGCTTTACTCCAGTCTGGTACTGGGATTCGGTACTGCATGTACACAGGATAGGTGGGAGGCTTTTGAAGAGAGGACGCCAGTCTTCTTGGAGCCGCTGTTGGGATACCACCCCTGCAGTATTGGGTTTCTAACCAGCCGCCGTAAGCCGGCGGTGGGACAATGCCAGGCGGGGAGTTTGACTGGGGCGGTCGCCTCCGAAAGGGTATCGGAGGCGCTCAAAGGTTCCCTCAGAATGGTCGGAAACCATTTAGAGAGTGCAAAGGCAGAAGGGAGCTTGACTGTGACACCGACGGGTGGAGCAGGTACGAAAGTAGGACTTAGTGATCCGGTGGTAGAAAGTGGGATTGCCATCGCTCAACGGATAAAAAGCTACCCTGGGGATAACAGGCTTATCACTCCCAAGAGTTCACATCGACGGAGTGGTTTGGCACCTCGATGTCGGCTCATCGCATCCTGGGGCTGTAGCAGGTCCGAAGGGTTGGGCTGTTCGCCCATTAAAGCGGTACGCGAGCTGGGTTCAGAACGTCGTGAGACAGTTCGGTCCCTATCCGGCGCGGGCGTAGGATATCTGAGAGGAGCTGGCCTTAGTACGAGAGGACCGGGCTGGACGGACCACTGGTGTATCTGTTGTCGACCAACGGCATGGCAGAGTAGCCAAGTCCGGAAGGGATAAACGCTGAAGGCATCTAAGCGTGAAGCCCCCCCCAAGATGAGATATCCCATCCATAAGGAAGTAAGACCCCTGAGAGACGATCAGGTAGATAGGGCAGAGGTGGAAGTGCAGCAATGTATGGAGCTGACTGTTACTAATCGGTCGAGGGCTTGACCAAAAGGGAAGAAGTTCAAGGAATCTGTATGAAGTTTTGAAGGTATGTAAATATCAAGAATGATAATCCTCGATAGCTCAATGGTAGAGCATTCGGCTGTTAACCGAAGGGTTGTAGGTTCGAGCCCTACTCGGGGAGCTCTTTTTTTATCTGGAAGAAAACCCGGGGAAAAAGACAGCGATTAGCCGTACAGAGAAAAAGAAATAAGGCTCCTTGGTCAAGCGGTTAAGACATCGCCCTTTCACGGCGGTAACACGGGTTCGATTCCCGTAGGAGTCATTTAAATGGGCTTTTGTGCTCATACTAAGCCGATGTGGCTCAATTGGCAGAGCAGCTGATTTGTAATCAGCAGGTTGTTGGTTCGACTCCGACCATCGGCTTTTTGGACCTTTAGCTCAGTTGGTTAGAGCAACCGGCTCATAACCGGTCGGTCCTGGGTTCGAGTCCCCGAAGGTCCACTAATAAAAAAGTAAATATGGCCTCATGGCTCAGTTGGTTAGAGCGCCGCCCTGTCACGGCGGAGGTCGGGGGTTCGAGTCCCCCTGGGGTCGTTCGCATGAAGTTTTTATAACATGCATGGGATCTTAGCTCAGCTGGGAGAGCATCTGCCTTACAAGCAGAGGGTCACAGGTTCGAGCCCTGTAGGTCCCATTTATGACGAAAGTCATATGCCGGCGTGGCGGAACTGGCAGACGCGCAGGACTTAAAATCCTGTTGTGGAAACACAGTATCGGTTCGATTCCGATCGCCGGCATTCAAAACAAAATATGTGTGTGTAGCTCAGCTGGATAGAGCACTTGGCTACGGACCAAGCTGTCGGGGGTTCGAATCCTCTCACGCACGTTGCAAAAAGAATCCAAAAGTATTGCGATAATGCTTTTTGGATTTTTTTATGTCATAGATTACAGATGGAGGTTAAAAAATGAGTGCAGTCATTGTGTTGCAGCAAATGCTTGTATTATTTTCCATGATAGCAATTGGAGTATTTTTTATAGAAGAAAAACTGGATAGATGTGAAAGGACAGAAAGCTCTTTCTAAAATGGTAGTCAATATTTTTAACCCATTGCTTCTTATATATAGTATCAGTGGATATGATTTTGAAAAATCGACGATGAATGTCGGACAAAATATGGTCTTTGTGATCGTATATTTTGTGTTGTTGTTTTTGATGGGATTTGTAGTGGCATTTTTATTGCGTTTAAAAAAAGCCACAGAAGAATTTTTATCAAATGATGATGCTGTTTTCTAATATCGGATTTGTAGGGATTCCGATTGTAACTGCCTTATTAGGAAGAGAATATGTGTTATATATTGCATTTTATACACTGGTTTATAATGTACTTTTATACACTTATGGAATTTATCTGGCGATTAAAAGCAATGTGGACGAAGGTGGGACAAGCGTCTTCTTTCCAATTAAAAGGATTTTGAATCCGGGAGTGGTTGGCTGTGTCATAGCAATTTTGATCTTCTTATGCGGACTGGACATCCCGGCACCGGTAGAGACGTTTTTAGATTATATGGGAAATACCTGTATTCCGTTGTCTATGATCCTTATCGGGATTTCCGTGGGACAGATGGAGCTTTCAAAGTTGTTTTCCAATTTGAAAATGTATGTATTTTTGGCAATCAAGATGCTGCTGATCCCGATCGGAGCCGCATTGATCTGTAAGCAGCTTCCGGTGGATGCAGGAGTGTATAAGGTGTTTGTCATTGAGTGTGCGGTACCGATCGGAAGTATTATCACCCTGATTGCACAGGAATATGGTGCAGAAGACGATAGTGCAACGATCGGAACGGTCTTAAGCACACTACTATCAGTAGTAACGATACCGATCGTAGCGATTTTTTTATAAGGTTATAGCGGCAAATAGAAATTCGCATAGATATTTATAGAAACAAATAAAAATCTATACAGATATTTTGCTTGTAAGACAGAAAAGATTCAGATATAATGAAAATAGTCAGAAAAGTGTTGTACGAAATTGAGAAGGGAAAGCGATGAGCATGGTTAGGATAGAAAAAGGAAAACATCTTATCCATAAGGATGATGCACAGGAAAAGTTAGAGATCATCTTGCAGGGGCGTGTAAATATGATCGTAGGGGATGAAGTAATTCCATTGGATACGGGGACCATCATTGGAATTGCTGCCTGTGAAAAACAGAGATATTGCTGTGATTATATTGCTGCAGAAGATACGGTGTTGATGGAATACCCATATAAACAGGTTGCAGATTTAGAAAAACTTTTTGCGGAACAGCCAAAGTATGCAACGGTATTTCCGATGGCGGCAGTGAAGCAGGCGAACACGGTACTGAATTATTATGGTAAAAGAACCGAATTAGCGAAGAAACTCTATTCTATGGGAGTTGGAATGTACAGAGATTATAAGTATCTGTGCAGTAAGTATGATTTAACAGAAAAACAGTTGATGAGTATGGAGCATTTGGTTCCATTAGAGCAGAGTTATATATTAGAAGAGTGGAAACAGGGATATTTTCAGGCATTAGCAGGAAAAGATATGCAGAGTGTCAATGCTTTTTTAGGCACGGATTTTGCAGTTGGAATCGGAACGATGCTCTATGCAGGCAAGGTGATCAATGAAGTGCTTGCAAAAATGGAAGGAGTCCGCGACTATCTGCATTACTGGCAGGATATTCTTTTAGAAGAGGGCGGTGATGATCTGTTCCAACTCTATTTTTTGATTTAGAGATACGGGCGACAAGAAAGGGTGCAGATACATCCGATATTCAGCAGCGTATGGAAAAACTGATGGAGTTTATCCATGTGTCAGAGTTGTATGATGAAAAATTTGTGCGTGAGAGATTCATAGAATATGAAGGCTATGATTTTACTGCGATCCCGGAAGAAGAGATAGAACCGGAAACAGAAGCAGAAGAAAATGCGGCAGAGGCAGCACAGGCAGAACTCGGAATTTCACCGGAGGCAGTGTCAGATCCGCTTGCTTACATTTTAGAATATGCTTCTTATGATGCGGAAAAGATTGAAGAAATCCGTAAGCAGATTGCTACATATCGTGATCTTCCGGATATTTATTCTACAGATGACCATGTGCGAAAACTCAGAAGATCCATTGCAGCGGTATATTATGAAGTTTATAAGGCAGCGATCAAACGGGCATTGCAGGAACAGGCAATTTCTCCGGTCTTAAGAATGTTTTTTGATTTCGGATTTATGGACAGTGGTCTGTTAGGGGAGGAATATACGGAGCAGTTGTATGCGGTAGCAGAAAGACTTTCCGAGTGCAATTCCGAACATGTATATACAATGTATGAGTGGCTGAAGAGTATTTATATAGGAAAAAATGAGCCTTCTAAAAATGAGTTTGATCTGGATTATCCGGCGTACTTAGCAGATCTGCGTCGAAATGGAACGATTACAAAGAAAGAACAGGAAGAGTGGAAGGATGACCAGTGGAAGAAGGTAGAGTATGAGATTGAGAATATGTTTACCTCTTCTAACAGAGCAGTTTATGGTAAGATTTCTACATTTATTCCGATTTTATGTGAATATGATATTGTAAATAGTGTAGAAACGATGCTGGTGACAGCCGCACGGATCAATGAAGCCTTAGACAAGATCCGCAGTGTGGATTTCTCTATTTTTTACCGCGATACGACATTCTCAGATCCGGCACATGACATTACAAGAGAATTTTTGAAAAAAGAAGTACTTCCGGATGTGCTCCTGATGCCAAATGCCGGTACAAAGGCGATGATGTGGCAGGAAACAGCAGGAGGAAGACGCGATACATCTGCAAGATTTTTATTCCCGGTTATGACTGCCGGAAATCTGGATGAGTTGATGTTAGAGACTGCCGGAAGATTCCGGTGGGAGATGTGCCGTAAGGAACAGGGCGCACGTTGGAATGATATCCGTGAAATGTCATTGACCTCAGAATACTATGATTATGTTCAGTATTACAAAAAGAATCACGACCTTTCCCCGGAGGCAAAAGAAAAATTAAAGAATGCGCTCTGGAAAGCTAAAAATAATTACCGTGAAGTCTTTGTAAAGGATTATCAGGTATGGATTAAATATGAAGCAAAAGGCAGCTTTAGAATGAACCGGGTAGCGAGAGGAATCCTCTTCCGTTATTGTCCGTTTGTCAAAGAGATCAGGGACAGTCTGAAGGTAAGCCCGATGTACCAGGAGATGATCCAGAAGTACGATATCATTATTGGCAGGGAAAAACGTCATGTGGCTCTTTTTGAGGACAAATACCGGAAGGCTGGCGGTGAACTGACCGAGGAAATGATCGTAAACAAAGAATTTTATGAAATGTAGTAGGTTTATTACGAAATGCAATATTTTTCATGTGTAATATTAAAAAATAATAGTATGTAAGAATTTCTAATTCAGTATTTTTAGACTTATAATGGAAGTTTTAGATGAAGAAAGAACCGATGGAAAACCATCGGTTCTTTCTATGAGGGGAGTATAAATAATTAATAAGGGGTATAACTATAAAAAGCATAAAAGCTTTTTATAACCTACATTGTAATATAAAAAATTTCAAAAACAATGTACATATGTGAATAATTGTACGAAATTCAGAGATACTATTTGTGCAATGAAAAGGAGGGAAAAATCATGGCAAAAAAATTCTCAGAACAAAGCAAACAATGCAACAAATGCTCAGACAAGCAATGATGCAACTTAAAAAAAACAGCACAAATAGTGCAAAGTCTAAAAGCAAGCAATGCATCTAAGAACAAATCCACAGATTCTACTAAGGATGCAAATAACTGCTACTAGAACCGTTTGACACCAATCGTTGAAAGCGGAATAGTATATAGTAAGAACAGATTACAAAGTAACTTTTGTAATCTGTTTTTCTATATAAAAATGTCACAGGAATGGTTAACAGTATCAGGTATCAAATAATCAGTTCGAAATCCAGGGAGGGGGGAGACAACAGATGTCACAGGAAGAGATCAGGACAATCGGAGTCAGGGATATTCCAAAGTATCAGGCACGGGAAGATGTGATATGGATCGATGTCAGGGAAAGAGAAGAGTATCTTCTTTATCATATACCGGGAGCAAAAAACCTTCCATATGATGATATGGAGCAGTGGGAAAAGCGATTGGATAAAAGTAAGATCTACGTTCTTTACTGTGAAAGAGGAAGTCTTAGCATGATGGCGGCAAAACAACTTTTAAAGGACGGATACTCTGTCTGTACATTGATCGGAGGAATCCGTGCCGTACAGGAGAGCGAAATCTGGATTAGGTGTGAAAAATGATTGACAGTAGAAAAAGGAACAGATAGTATAATAGTAGTTTCATGAGATTTATTAGAAAGAGAAGAAAGATGCAGAATTACCAATTAACAGCGCCTTGTCATTTTGGACTTGAGGCAGTATGTAAAAAAAAAGAGAAATTTATGATTTAGGATATGAGATTACAAAGGTGGAAGACGGCAGGGTCACCTTTGCAGCAGATGCGGAGGGTATCTGCCGTGCAAATATTTTCCTGCGGACGGCAGAACGTGTACTTTAGAGGTAGGAAGATTCCGTGCCACCACATTTGATGAACTTTTGAAGGAATTAAGGCACTTCCATGGAAAAACTATATTCCAAAGGATGGAAAATTCTGGGTAACCAAGGCAACTTCGATTAAGAGTAAGTTGTTTTCACCTTCCGACATTCAATCGATTGTAAAAAGGCAATGGGTAGAGAGGATGAAACGTGAATATGACCTTACCTGGTTTCCGGAAGACGGAGCATCCTATCCTGTAAGGATTTTTTTTGATGAAGGATGAGGTTACGGTAACGATCGATACGACCGGAGAATCCCTGCACAAGAGAGGATACCGTAAGATGACAAGTAAAGCTCCGATTACCGAAACTTTGGCAGCAGCACTTATTATGTTAACCCCATGGCATGCAGACCGTATTCTGGTAGATCCATTTTGCGGAAGCGGTACATTTCCGATTGAGGCAGCTATGATGGCGGCTAATATCGCACCGGGACTGAACCGGGAATTTATTTCCGAAGAATGGACAAACCTGATTCCAAAACAGTTGTGGTATGATGTCATTGAAGAGGCAAATGACATGGTACATACGGACATCAAGGTGGATATCCAGGGATATGATATTGATGCGGATGTAGTAAAAGCTGCAAGGGAGAATGCGAAGAGAGGGGAGGGATCATCTGATCCATTTTTCAGCAAAGAGCAGTGGCGGACATGCATCATCCGAAGAAATATGGCTTTATTATTTCAAACCCGCCATATGGAGAGCGGTTAGAAGAAAGGAAAATCTGCCGGAACACCGACAGATCGGAGAATGTATCGTGGACTGGATGCATGGGTCATGTATCTGATCACGAGTTATGAGCAGGCAAAGCAGTACATTGGAAGAAAAGCGGATAAGAACCGGAAGATTTACAACGGAATGTTAAAGACGTATTTTATCAATTCCTAGGTCGAAGCCGCCAAAGAGAAGAAATAATGAGGAGTCACATTGAAGTATTCAAAACGTTATATCTGTCTGACCATCATTTTGCTTTTGGTGGTTGCTTTAAAATTTAACAGGAACGGATCGGAACAGGTAGGAACTTTTCGTGGCGCACAGATGGAACAAGGTCTGGAATCCTCTGATCGCGGAAAGTGTCAATGAAAATCCGCTGTCTTTTAGTCGTGGACAACCGTATCTATAGCAATGAGAATCTGCAAAAAGAGAATCGCGACTCCATCACATAATGCTTTCTTGTTGGACACCGCCGCATAGACCTTTTTGCGGTTGCACGGCAAACTTCCTGCAGCACCGCTGACGATTCTCCCTTCTCCAGCTCGATAGCGTGCCGTACGGTCGCATCT
>VOFK01004000.1_pt1 | contig 120734 bp, 137 predicted proteins | sample 5384121 | NCBI WGS metagenome assembly VOFK01 (sample SAMN12384730, study PRJNA508395) | human gut metagenome | isolation source: healthy gut J | host: Homo sapiens
GTACAAGAAAAATCCACCGTTGCAGCGGGAACAACAAGCCTTCAACCATGGAAAGTTTGAACGCACCAGCGGCGAGTCCGATGGGCGGCGCTTTCGAGGGAATATTGCTGGCGTTCCCTGTTGACAACCACCGTGCATCCCACGCAGAAGCCCGTGGCCCCTGTGCGAAGTACCTGATCGCACCTACACGCCCCGGCGAGGTGGTGGCGGACATCTGCGCGGGCAGCGGCACGACTGCCGTTGCCGCCATGAACACGCACCGCCGCTTTATCTGCTTTGAAAATGCCCCCTCCATCTACACCATCGCCGCCCAGCGCATCGAGCAGGCGCAGCTGGCCGTGGCCGGGGGCGGGAAAGGAGAATAGTTATCGAAAAATACCCCATCATTTACGCTGACCCGCCGTGGCGCTACTCGGCTAAGAAAGTGCAGGGCGCGGCGGAAAATCACTACCCCACCATGAGCATTGATGAATTGTGTGCGCTGCCTGTGGCCGAGCTTGCGGCCAAGGACAGCGCCCTTTTCATGTGGGCGACCTTTCCCCAGCTCCCGGAGGCTCTGCGGCTGATTCGTGCGTGGGGCTTCACCTATAAATCCGTGGCGTTCGTCTGGCTGAAGAAAAACCGCAAGGCGGACAGTTGGTTTTATGGGCTGGGCTTCTGGACGAGGGCAAACGCCGAGATCTGTCTGCTGGCGACCAAGGGACACCCCAAGCGGCAAGCTGCCGACATTCACCAGTTTATCATTTCGCCCATCGAAGCCCACAGCAAAAAGCCGGACGAAACCCGTGACAAGATCGTTGCCCTCATGGGCGATTTGCCCCGTGTGGAGCTGTTCGCACGGCAGACCTCTCCCGGCTGGGATGTGTGGGGCAACGAGGTAGAGCCGACGATCCCGGACTTTGGGACAAGTTGTCCCAAACTGGAGGTGACAGACTGATGCCCTATGTGAATGTCCCGAACGACCTTTCCAAAATCAAGACAAAGATCGCGTTCAACCTCACCAAGCGCCAGCTAATCTGCTTTGGCATGGGGGCGGCTATCGGCGTTCCCACCTACCTTTTGACCCGGCAGGCCATCGGCAACACCGTGGCGCTGTTCGCTATGCTGACGATCATGCTCCCGGCGTTTCTGCTGGCGATGTACGAAAAGGACGGCTTACCTTTTGAAAAGGTGATCCGCAATATCATCCGGGTCAAGTTTACCCGCCCCGGCATCCGCCCGTACCGAACGGAAAATATCTATGCCCCATTTGCGCGAAAGGAGGAGCCTATTGAGCAAAGCAAAAAAGCCAAAAAACGCAAATAAGCACCGGACGCTGTCCGCCCAGCAGACCATTCCTTATATCGCCATGCACCCGGACGGTATTTGTCAGCTCCCCGGAGGGGTTTACACAAAAACGCTGGAATATGAGGACATCAACTATTCCGTTGCGTCCGCCGAGGATCAGACGGCCATTTTCAGCGGATGGAGTGCGTGGCTGAATTATTTTGACAGTTCGCTGCCGTTCCAGCTTTCCTTTGTCAACCGCCGCAGCCGTTCCGGGAGCCGCTACAAGGTGAATATCTCCGAGGCGGATGACCGCTTCAACAGCGTCCGCACGGAATACACGGGGATGCTGAAAAACCAGATTGCCAAAAGCAACAACGGTATCGAACGGGCCAAGTACGTCACCTTTTGTATCCCCGCTGAAAATGTGGCCGCCGCCCGTCCCCGTTTGGAACGTGTAGAGGCGGACGTGATCGGCAACTTTAAGCGGCTGGGGGTACAGAGCCAGCCCCTTGACGGGCGGGAGCGTCTGGCCCTGCTGCACGGCCAGCTTCACCCCGGCAGCCGGGAGCCGTTCCGCTTCAAGTGGGCGGACATCGCCCATACGGGCATGGGGACGAAAGACTTTATCGTGCCGGACAGCTTTGACTTCCGGCAGAGCCGCTCGTTCCGCGTGGGCCAGACATGGGGCGCGGCGTCCTATTTGCAGATCATGGCGTCGGAGCTGTCGGATAAGCTGCTGGCGGAAATTCTGGAGCTGGACGCCGAGCTGACCGTCACCATGCACATTCAGACGGTAGACCAGCTCAAGGCTATTAAGACCATCAAGGGTAAAATCTCCGACATCGACAAGATGAAAGTGGAGGAGCAGCGCAAGGCCACCCGTGCCGGATATGACCCTGACATTCTCCCACCTGATCTCGTCACCTTTTCCAAGGACGCCGCCGAGCTGCTGGCCGACCTGCAAAGCCGCAACGAGCGAATGTTCCTCTTGACGTTCCTGATCGTCAACACCGCCCCAACGCGGGAGCGGCTGGAAAATGACATTTTCACCGTGAACGGTATCGCGCAGAAATATAACTGTGCCGTCAAGCGGCTGGACTGGCAGCAGGAGCAGGGCTATATGTCCTCGCTGGCCCTCGGCTACAACGGCATTGAAATTCAGCGCGGCATGACCACCAGCTCCACGGCCATCTTCGTCCCCTTTATGACCCGGGAGCTTCGCATGGATGGCCCGTCCCTCTACTACGGCATGAACGCCCTGTCCCATAACGTCATCATGGCTGACCGCAAAAAGCTGAAATCCGCCAACGGCCTGTACCTCGGCTCCACAGGCAGCGGCAAGAGCTTTGCCGCCAAGCGTGAATTGCTGAACGTCTTTCTTGCCATCCCGCAGGATCGCATCATCGTGGTTGACCCGATGGGCGAATATGCCCCGCTGGTGGAGCGGCTGGGCGGCCAGGTCATCGAGATCGCGCCGGACAGCCCCAACCACATTTCCCCGATGGATGTCCAGATGGACATGGGCGGCGGGGACAGCCCCCTGTCCCTGAAAGCGGATTTTCTGCTGTCGCTGTGTGAGCTGGTGGTGGGAGGCCGGGACGGTTTGCAGCCCATCGAGAAAACCGTCATTGACCGCTGTGTGCGTCAGGTGTACCGGGAAATGGCGCTGGGGCTGGAAACGGCCAAAACGCCGCTGCTCCAAGATTTGTATGAGGAGCTGCTGCGCCAGCCGGAGCCGGAGGCCAAGCGGATCGCAACGGCGCTGGAGCTTTACTGCACAGGCTCCCTCAACCTCTTTAACCATCCTACCAACGTCAACCTCAATTCCCGCGTGGTGTGCTTTGTGCTGAAAGGCATGGGCGAAAACCTCCGCAAGATCGCCATGCACATCACCAACGATTTTGTCACCTCTGCGGTGGGAAACAACTTCAAAAACGGTGTGGCGACGTGGTGCTATTTTGACGAGTTCCATATCCTGCTCCGTGACCCACTGACCGCCAGCTATTTTGTGACCGTCTGGAAGATGCTCCGCAAACAGGGCTGTGTTCCCTCGGCCCTGACGCAGAATGTGAAAGACCTGCTGGCCAGCCGGGAGATCGAGAACATTCTGGATAATACGGATTTTATGATCCTGCTGTCGCAGGCGCAGAGTGACCGCGCCATTCTTGCCAAGCAGATCGGCATTTCAGAGCACCAGCTATCGTATATCACGCAGTCCAACTCCGGCGAGGGCCTGCTGTTCTATGGCAGCGTCACCATCCCGTTTGTTGACCGTTTCCCCCCGTGGCGAGATCTACGACCTGCTGACCACCAAGCCGGAGGACGCCGCCAATGGAAAACAGGCAGAATAAGCCGCCCGAGGGCGGGACTGCTTCTGGTCATGGTGGCCAGAAGTTCCATACCGACAGCGAACAGGCCAAGCTCCACAAATCCAAGCTCCGCATGGAGAGTCGGGAGGAACGGCTGAACAAGGCCCGCGAACGGCTGGCAAAGCAGAAGCCGCCGAAAAAGCCCGGCCCCATCAAGCGGATTGCCCGGATCGCCGGACATGAAACCCACGCTTTTCTGCACGGAAAGGTGTATCAGGAGGAGCGCGACAATGTAGGCGTGGAGGGCGGTCATTTTGTGGAGCATTCCGGCGAGGCCGCGCTGCACTATGGGCGGCACAAGGTACGCAGGGCCATCCGGGAGCACCCGGCCAAGGCCGCCGCCCGTGCGGAGTCCCGGTACATCAAGGCCACGGCGGACTACCATTCCCGCAAGTTTGCACAGGAGCAGCCGGAGGCGCAGAGCGCCGCCGCCCGGTTATGGCACCGCCACAAGCTGAAACGGGAGTATCAGCGCAAGGCGCGGGAAACCGCCAAGCAGACCGCCAAAGCCGCCGAACAAACCGTATCGGCCACAGAGTGGTTTGTCCGGGAAGCGGCGGCGTTCGTCAAGCGGCATCCTGTGGGAACGCTGCTTGCGCTGGGCTGCCTGCTGGTGGTGCTGACCCTGCAATCGTGTATGTCCTCGATGGTGTCCGTGGGAAACAGCACCCTTGCGGCCATCGCCGCCAGCACCTATAAGGCGGAGGACGCGGATATGCTGGGAGCCGAGGCCGCCTACTGCGCTCTGGAGGACGAGCTGCAACGCTACCTCGACACCTACACCCGCACCCACGATTACGACGAATACCATTTTGACCTCGACACCATTGAACACGATCCTTATGTGCTGATTTCCATGATCTCCGCGCTCCATGAGGGCGCGTGGACGTTGGACGAGGTGCAGGGGACGCTGCAAGACCTTTTTGACCGCCAGTACATTTTGACTGAGGATGTGGTTGTCGAGGTACGCTACCGCACGGTCACACGGACGGACAGTGAGGGCAACGACTATGAAGTGGACGTTCCGTACAACTATTACATTTGCTATGTCACGCTGGAAAACTTCAATCTCTCCCACGTCCCGGTTTACATGATGTCCGAGGAGCAGCTTTCCATGTACGCCCTGTATATGTCCACGCTGGGAAACCGTCCTGATCTGTTCCCCACGTCCGGCTATATCGGAAAATACATCACAAACCGCCCGCCAGAGCATGAAGTCCCGGAGTCCTATCTGGATGATGAAACCTTTGCCGCCATTCTGAAAGAAGCGGAAAAATATCTCGGTTTCCCTATGTGTGGGGCGGCAGCAGCCCGTCCACGTCCTTTGACTGCTCCGGCTTCGTCAGCTATGTCTACAATCAATGCGGCTGGAGCTTCGGGCGGCTGGGGGCGCAGGGCCTTTATAACATCTGCTCCCGGACGAGCAGCCCCCGCCCCGGTGATCTGGTGTTCTTTGTCGGCACCTATGACACAGCGGGTATTTCTCATGTGGGCATCTATGTGGGCGACGGCTGGATGCTTCATTGTGGCGACCCCATCAGCTATGCCAACCTCAACACGAGTTACTGGCAGTCCCATTTCTACGCCTACGGAAAATTGTTTTGACAGGAGGTTTTTTATGGCTATCTCCAAAAGCGCGAAAATTCAGGCCGAGATCGAAAAGGTCACGGCCAAGATCAACGAGCAGCAGGCACGGCTCAAGGAACTGGAACAGAAAAAGCTGGAGGCGGAAAACAGCGAGATCGTGGAGATCGTGCGCGGCATGAACGTTTCGCTCACCGACCTGCCCGTGCTGCTTCAGACCATCAAGAACGGCGGCACTTTGGGACAGAATGTCCCGAAGTCCGATCCCACAGACAAGGAGGACAGCGAATGAACAAGTGGATGAAGAAGCTGACAGCGGCGCTCTGCGCCGCTGTTTTGATGTGCGGTATGGCGGTCACAGCCTACGCCGGGGGCGGTGAGGAATGGGACGGTCTTGACCCGGTGGAGCCGCTGCCCACGGAAACCGTTGACCCCGGCGAGGGCTTCACCGAGGACGGCAACCTTGTGACCCGTGACCTGCTCTACGACAAGGCCACCAATAAGCAGTTCATCACGGTGCAGACCAGCGGCGGCAACACCTTTTACATCGTCATTGACTATGACAAGCCCACCGACGAGGACGGCGAGCAGTATCAGACCTACTTTTTGAATATGGTGGACGAGGCTGACCTGCTGGCGGCGATGCAGGCGGCGGGCGGTGAGCTGCCGGAGTGTTCCTGCGCCGACAAATGCGCCGTGGGCGCTATCAACACGGATTGCACCGTCTGCGCCGTGAACATGGGCGAGTGCCAGGGCAAGGCTCCCGAGCCTGCGCCCGTGGTGGAGCCGGAGCCTGACCCCGCGCCGGAACAGCCCAAGAGCAGCAGCGGGACGATCCTGCTGGTGCTGGCCGTGGCGGTCATCGGCGGCGTGGCTGGCTGGTATTTTAAGATCTACCGCCCCAAAAAGCAGCAGGCCGCCGACGCTGCGGAGGACTACGGTGACGATTACGACGATACCCCGCCTTGGGAGGACGAGGACGAAACGGAAAGTGAGGGAGAGGAATGAGATTTACCAACAGCCCCTATGAGGACTTTATGAAAGAAAAAAGCTACTTCAGGGGCGTTCCGCCCAGCCTGCCGCCCAAAGGCTCCCGCTGTGATGGCTGCCCCTTCTGGCGCGGGATCGGCTGTATGTTCTGCTATCGGGAACAGCTTGCGCCAAAGACAGGGGGCAAAAATGAGCCGTGAGCTGACCCGGCAGGAAAAGGTGGCGATCCGTAAGCTGGTGACAAAGTGGTGCGCCAACTACGATAAAGACTATGGCTGCCTGCCGCTGGACTGTTCCTGCTATATGCTGGGCAAGTGCTGGACGGGCGCTTATTGCCGCTATTTCCGCTCTGCGGTGCTGCCCCTTGATCCTGTGCTGGAAAGGTCGCTGATCATGGAGCATATCACGGAAACCCGTCCTTGCCCGGTATGTGGCAGGGCATTTCTCCCGGACGGGCGGCAGCGGTACTGCTCCCCGGCCTGCGCCGGGACTGCCCTGCGGGAGCAGAAGCGGGCATATATGCGCCGCAAACGGAGGTAGTGCGTGGAAAAATAGCCCCGGGAAATGCCCACATTTACAAGGCTTTTCCGGGGCGCTTTTGGGGTGGGCGGTATGTTTTCCCGTCCGCCCCTGTTTTCGCAGAAACGCTTTCCACATCAAAGCACCGGGGCTTTGGGACATTTTGTCCCGAAGTCCCGGCTGAAAGGAGGAATTATGCCTAAATATTATGAGATCAGCGAGGCGGCGGCAAAGCGGGCAAAGGACATGAACAGCTATTCCGACTATGCCCCCGGCTCGGCCACAGCGGGCTACCGGGCGATGGTGGATGAAGCCTATGCGCTGGCAGAGAAACAGAAAACACAGGTCGATCCCATGTACCATGATAAGATCGATGCCCTTGTTGACCGCTACGCCCGCAGGCTGACGGAAAATCTCAATGAGCGCAACGCCATTGACGCCCGTGTACCGTCCATTCTGATCACCGGGGGCGGCAATTTCCCCGTGGCGAAAAAGGCCAAGCAGAACGCCGCCCGGGATCGCAACTACGGCGAGTACGCCGAAATTGAAAAGCTGCTGGACAAGATCCGCTCCACAGGCCGGGGCGGTATCAGCGCCGACGATGACCTTGCTGTGGAAAAGCTCACAAAAAAACTGGAGGGAATGGAGTCCCAGCAGGCCATGATGAAAGCGGTCAACGCCTACTACCGCAAGCACAAGACGCTGGATGGCTGCCCGGAGTTGACAGAGCTACAGATAGAAAAGCTCAAGGCATCCATGTCCCAAGACTGGCGCAAAGACCCCGTTCCGTTTCCGCCCTATCTGCTCACCAACAATAATGCCAACATCCGCCGGGTGCGCCAGCGCATCGAGGAACTGAGCCACAAGGCGGAGTTTGTCGGCTGGACATTCCCCGGCGGTGAGGCCAAGGTCAATGATGCAGAGAACCGCTTGCAGCTCATTTTTGAGGAAAAGCCGGACGCAGACACCCGGCAGGCGCTCAAAAGCGAGGGCTTCAAATGGGCGCCCAGCCGAGGGGCATGGCAGCGGCAGCTCAACCAGAACACCATCCGCGCCGCTGCAAGGCTGGACTTTCTGCGCCCGGAGGACGGCAAAAGCCCCTATCAGCTCCAGCCCTTTGCGAAACGGGCGGAGAAAGATGTATCACGGTGAGGAGGGTATATGGACAAAAACCAAGGCTATGAGATTATTAAGGCCGTCATGCTGGAAAACGGCAGGGGCTTTGCGCTGGGGCACCCCGCTGCGCCCTCGCCCTATGTCACATGGGCTTGCTATGACGATGACAAGGGGCAGCGACAGTATGAATGGGGGCATTACGGCAGCGACCGTGCCGCTCTGGAACAGGACTTTGCGGCGCGGGTGCAGGAGTACCAGCGCCTTTACAATGTCGGTGTCAAGCAGACCGAGGCTCCCGGCCTTTACAAGTATTATTCCACCCAGCGCCCCGTGGACATTGGGACATTTCCCAAGCCGCCCCGCAACGCCCCGGATGAGATCGTCAACTACGATCAGCGCGTCCCGGTTGAAAACGGATCATTTCTGGCGTGGGGGCATTTGACCTACACACGGCCATTGACGAAACGGCAGGCATCCGATTATGAGCTGCGGCCTGCGCCCGACAATCCCGACAGGCCCCGCCCGATCCGGGAACAGATGAAAACCGCCGCAAGGCAGGCCGAGGCTGACCGGGGGCAAGCTGCCCCAAAGAAAAACGCCCCTGACCGGGGCAACAGATAGGAGGATATTTATGGAACACGATCCCAATAAAACCACCGAGTTTTCGATGGAGCAGAACTATAATCAGATCGACGGCATCATCAACAATCTGCCTGTGCCGCCCACGGAGGAAAAGCCGCTGGACAGGGTGCGGGAGCATCCGCCCAAGCGCCGCAGCCGGGAGCGTGAGGAGCGTTGACGAAAAAGCGCGTCCGCAGCGTCCCCATCTATGTGTGGGTACGGCCTGACGAGCTGGAGGTCATTCGGGAGCGCATGGCCGAGGCGGGCATCCGCAACATGAGCGCCTATATCCGAAAAATGGCGCTCAACGGCTATGTCCTCCATGTTGACCTCTCGGACATCCGGGAACTGGTAGCCTTGCAGCGGCGGTGCGCTAACAACCTAAACCAAGTGGCCGTCCATGCCAACACCTACGGCGGCATTTACCCCGACGAGATCAAAGTTCTGCAACGAGACTACGCCGACCTTTGGAGGCCGCTATCCGATCTGCTAAAATTATTATCAGAAATAATTGAGAAATAGTTGAAATGCGGAGGTTGTTTAAACCTCCGCATTTTTTATGCTTATATATCAAACTTCAATTGTTGAGCATCATTTACTGGCAATGGCTGCGTTTCTGAACGTGGATCATTCTTAACAGCATCTAACACCTTAGTGATATTAGGAATTCCATTCTTGCCTCTTATTGGCTTTCCTCCTGCAGCAATAAAGTATGGATTTGCCTCTGCGGAAACCTCTGGTTGGGCAAAGTCAATAACAAACAATGGGCAACCGACGCGTAAAGCTTCTTCGCCAGCGGCAAAGGTTCCACCTGTTTTGCCTGATTCGACCAAAATCATAGCTCGTGATAACCCAATAATGACGCTATTTCTTCTCATTGCATTTCCTACATTCCATGTTGTTTTAGGCATGAATTGTGAGATAAAGACATGATTGGAACTATTCAAGTAATCACGTATTTCGCGCTTTTTGGAATATCTTAGGATGCCCTCTGCCAACACGAAAACTGTATTTCCACCGTTTTCAAGTGCAGACTTATGTGCGGCCAAATCCGTACCTGCAGCATATCCACTTATAACTGTAATATTTTCTTTTGTGAGTTGCCGCGAACAATCAGCAGCTATACCAATTCCTTTTGCAGATGCCTTTCTTGAACCACAAAAGCCTACTGCGATACTATTGAGCAAGTCGATATTGCCTGAAACAAATAGTATGGAAGGGCATTTGTCCTGTAACATCTTCTTTAGATATTGAGGATAAGCAATATCACTTTCGGATAGAATTTTGACCCCTGATAGTTCTAATTCTTCATAGAGAGCGTATGCCTGAGATTTAGTTGTCGAAATATTCGTTATAACATTGTCTTTAAGTCCGAAATGATATAATAAATTACGATCCTGTATAAAATCATCCCAAGACAAATTGTTGCTTTCTATAAATGCAATTGCCTTTTTGATAGAAACTTCGCCTATTCCTCGTGCTAAGGCAAATTGTAGTATACTACATCTGTTCATTTATTTCCACCATCCTTCAATGCCTTAACAGGGGTGATGGCTATGACAGTTCTTGCGTCACAACATTCTTTTAAGTATTCCGCAAAACACCAAATTGATGCCCCCGATTGATACAAGTCATCGATAATCAATATGTTCGTCCCACGAATATTAGATGAAAACTCTAACATGTCACCATCAGTAAAGATGTGCCTCCAAATGCGGATTTTGTCCTCAATAGTTTGTTCCTTCATTTGAGGTTTATCTCTTTTTAAGGTAGCTTTAACAAACAACGCTCCCTTTGCATCAGCAACATGCTCAGCAAGTAGCCATGCCAATTTGTTTTGTTTCTCCTTTACAGAGGGCATGGATACAACGATAAAATCATCTAAATCTATGGGAAGGCAATCTATACAATCGAAAATAGCATGAGATAGTATAGAAGCATAACCAAATGCGTTCTCTTTACTAAGAACACCCCGTGGGAGATTGTATTTTAACTGATATTCCGCTTCTCCTATGATTGTACGTTTTTGCGATTCTAAATCGATATTCCAATCTGCGGCCAAACAGTAGTCCACTTCATCACCACAAAAATAGGGCGCAGTATTTTTGTTTGTGCCAAGCCAGATGTGTTGATTGGCTCTCTCTGCCCAAGTCTCTACATTTTCTAAAGCTTCCCAATCCATTCGGTCATTAGGAATCCAAAGATTATAGTTGCCTGGAATATTTGAAGATTCTTTCCACCCTTTAGGGCTGCAGGAAATTAGGTGAGGGGATATTTCCTGCAAGAGCCCCATAACCATTTTGTTTGCCGATATATTAGTGTGAGTCGCCTCATCATCAAAAATTTTAAGCCAAAACTTGCTCCTTGTCTTTTTGTATTCAATCATAAGACAATCCCTCCCAAACACTCCATGGACAGAACCAACACACTTTAACCAATGACAGATTTTCTTATAGTTTACGTTTTCAAAAAAATATTGTCAACATTATCTTTATACTTTGAAACAAAATGTCCCAAAGTCTGAGCGACGGCTGACCACAGCCGCCGTTTGTCATATCGGAAGGAGGGCTGCCTACGGCCACGACCTACTACAAGAAGCACAAAATCAGCAAAGGCGAAACCATCGCGCAGTCCTTGAAAGAGCGGTTTGACTACGGGCAAAACCCAGACAAGACCGAGAACGGCGAGTTGATCTCGTCCTACGGCTGCGACCACATGACCGCCGATGCTGAGTTCCTTTTAAGCAAAGCAAAGTACAAAGCCGCCACAGGCCGGGAGCAGCGGCGGGACGCGGATGTGCTGTGCTATCAGATCCGCCAGTCGTTCAAGCCCGGTGAGATCACGCCGGAGGAGGCCAACCGCATCGGCTATGAAACGGCGATGCGCTGGACAAAGGGCAAGTATGCCTTTTTCGTTGCCACCCACACAGACAAGGCGCACATCCACAATCACATTTATTACAACTCGACCTCGCTGGACTGCACCCGGAAATTCCGGGACTTCATCGGCTCTGGCCGTGCGGTGCGGCGGCTCTCTGACCGCATTTGTCTTGAAAATGATCTGTCCGTCATCACCAACCCCAAACTGCACAGCAAGGGGCGATTTCTCCATTACGGGGCGTGGCTGGGGACAGCGCGGCAGCCCTCATATAAGGAGCAGCTACGGCTTGCCATCAATGAAGCTCTTGCTAAACGCTCCGCCGATTTTGATGCTTTCCTCCGGCTCATGGAGGCGTCCGGCTTCACGGTCAAGCATGGGCGCGGCGGTACGATCTCTTTTCTTGTTCCGGGGCAGGAGCGGGCTACCCGGTTGCGGGCATCTACCCTCGGGGACGGCTACGATCCTGAGGACATCAAGGCCGTTATCGCCGGGGAGCGCCCGAGCCCGGAGCAGCCTGTTTCTGTGTCTGCTGCCCCTCGCCGTGTCAATCTGATCGTGGATATACAGGAGCGCCTGCGCTCCGGCAAAGGTGCGGCCTATGCACGGTGGGCAAAGGTCTATAACCTAAAACAGATGGCAGCGGCACTTCAATTCATGCAGGAGCAGAACATCACCGAATATGACCATCTCTCCGCCAAGGCCGAGGACGCCGCTTCCCGCTTTCACGCGCTGACCGAGCAGCTCCGGCGGACGGAGGCTGACCTGTCCGCAACCTCCGAGCTGATGGGAGCCGTGGTGCAGTACGCCAAGACCCGCCCCGTCTTTGATGGGTACAAGGCCGCCAAGTACAGCCGAAAATACCTTGCCGAGCATGAGGCGGAGCTGGCGGACTACCGGGCGGCCAAGGCCACAATGGGAGAGCTGCTGGGCGGAGAGAAACTGCCCAAGATGACAGAGCTAAAAGAAAAACGCCGCCAACTGGCGGCGCGGAAAAAGGCACTCTACGCTGACTACCGAACGGCGCAGGAGGAAATGCGGCAGGCCGTGGCGGTCAAGGCAAATATCGACCATCTGCTGGGCGTCACGGACGACCAACGCAGAAAGGAACAGGAGCGATAAGCGACGGTGACGCAGACAAATTACTTTGGGACATTTTGTCCCGAAGTGCCAGGTTTGGGGAGGCTCCCCAACAAGCGTTTTTGCAGCCCGCCGGGATGCAAAAATAGCAAGTGTGGCTACACTTGCCCTGCTTGCCGTTAGTGCGTTCCCCGGAAACCCCACGAAAAACGGAGGCAGCGCCGTTTCTTACGCTCCCTCCGTTCCACGGTTTTCTATGATCGCGTCGATAATTCCCTCGACGAGCCGCAGCTCGTTTTCATTGAGAGAATTAAGCTGAATATTGATCCGCTTCTTTGCGGCTTCATCGGCACTCATATCGGGATAAAAGTATTCGTCCACGGAGATGCCGAACATTGTTACCATTTGGTAAAAGGCATTTAGGCTCGGATGCTGTCCGTCGTTTTCGTGATACATAATGGTACGCGGATCACGGTCAACAATATAGCCTAACTGCTCCTGCGTCATACCCTCGCGCTCACGGGCTTTCTTAATGGCAAGTCCGATCCCGTGAAAGTCAAATTTGCGCTCGTCCCGTTCAATTTTCATAGCATCACCACATAATGTAATTTTACATTTCGGGTAATAGCATTTGAACGATGTTATATTTCATTCCTCTGCATATTTAATTTCATATATTTGCCGAGCAAATTCTCATAGTTGACAATGGCTGCGGTGTAGCATATAATGTACTTATCAAACAAGTACATTATATGACAGGAGGCGCAGCCTCATGGAAATCATTATCAGCAGTAACACCAGCAAACCTATTTATGAGCAGATCACTTCTCAAATGAAAGCTATGATCATGAGCGGTGAGCTTCAAACCGGCGACCCGATTCCGTCTATGCGGGCACTGGCAAAGTCGCTTCATATCAGCGTCATTACAGTGCAGAAAGCCTATGAAGATCTGCATCGTGATGGCTTTATTGAAACAACAGTAGGCCGTGGCAGTTTCGTGTCGGCACAAAATAAAGATTTCTTTCAAGAGGAGCAACAGCGCCGGGCGGAAGAACATCTCCAAGAGGCTGCCAATATTGCACACTCCGGCGGTATCCCTTTGAGTAAATTGGTTGAGATACTGACGATGTTCTATAAAGAGGAGGGCTGACGATGGAAAACATTTTGCAAATTGCAGACCTGACAAAACGCTACCCCGATTTTTGCTTAGACCATTTGACCCTCAATGTTCCAAGCGGCAGCATTGTCGGTTTGATTGGAGAGAACGGTGCAGGAAAAACAACCACCATGAACCTGATCCTCAATGCTGTTACCAAGGACGGCGGAGATATTCTTGTTTTCGGGCAAGATAATCTTTCCCACGAAAAAGAGGTCAAACAGCGGATAGGCGTTGTGCAGGATGAATGTAATCTTCCCTTTATGTTCTCTCCCACAGACATTGAAACCATTATGCGTCAAATCTATGCCCAATGGGACTCCAACCGCTACTGGGAGCTATTGAATAGGTTTGATTTACCTGTGAAACAGGAAATCGGCTCATTTTCAAAGGGTATGAAAGTAAAGATGAATTTTGCGATTGCCCTTGCCCATCATGCTGAATTGTTATTGTTGGACGAGGCAACAAGCGGGCTTGATCCCGTTATGCGGGATGATGTGCTCGACCTGCTGTTGGACTTTGTGCAAAGTGAGAAACACGGGGTACTCTTTTCCACGCACATTATGAGCGATCTTTCCAAAATCGCGGACTATATTGCATTTCTGCATGAGGGCAAACTGCTGTTCTTCAAGTCGAAAGACGAGCTGATCTACCGCTATGGCCTGATCCATTGCGGGGAAAAGCTATTTCGGGAAATTGACCACGATGACATATTGGCGTGGAGAAAGCAGGAATACGAATATCAAATCCTGGTGGCTGACAGAGAAACTGCTGCCCGGAAGTACAAAGACTGCGTGATAGACCCTGCCACGCTTGACAGCATTATGCTTTTGAATATCAGAGGTAAAAAAGTATGATAGGATTGATTATAAAGGACTTTTTGGTTTTCAAAAAGCGTTTTCATTTGACCTACAGACTGATTGGTTCCGCTGTCTTGGGGCTTGTGATTATACTCTATCCCGCCGAGGGAGCGCAGTATGTTGCGCTTCTCCTGCCTGTGATGGGTGTTGCCTTCTTAACCGAAATTGTTAAAGTTGAAGAAAAAAGCGACTGGAGAGATTATCTTCCCGCGTTGCCAATTATTAGCCGTGAAATCGTTTTGAGCAGATATTTGTTTTGCGGCATACTTCTTGCAGCATTTGCAGCCACGAGTTTTGTTATCTGTATGATTGCTTCCCTCGTCGGAGATTTCACGCTATCCAGCACCATGCCAAACTTCCTTTTGGGTGTTTTAGATGCCGTGCTGTTAGTGTGCTTGGGTATTCCCGCCGGATACTTTTTCAAAAATGACATGTGTACCGGGGCAATGATAGTTGCCATCATAATCTGTGCGGGAATACGGTCTACCGGTCTTGATACCGCCTTTTTCGCCGCATCCTCATTCCTTGCCTACGCACTGCTTATTATCGGTATGGCATTACTCCTTTACCTGTCCTATCGTGCGTCACTCGGCATTTTCAGAAAAAGGCGTCATGCAAGAAGTAAGGTGGCACCTAATGATTGAAAACAACTGGATTCTATGTCCAATATGCAGAAATAAGACACGCATCAAAATTCGGGGTGATACGGTGCTTGAGAACTTTCCTCTGTATTGCCCAAAATGCAAACAAGAACATCTAATTCGAGCTTATCAACTAAATATCATAGTTATCAAGGAGCCAGACGCACAGACGCAGAGCCGATAACCCGTAGCCAACAGGCACACGGTTTATCGGCTCTTTTCTTTTGATAGCAACTGCGCTGGTATCAAAACAAGACCGTTGCAATCGGCCTTGCGGCGCAGAACGGCGGTTTTGAAATATTGTATTTCAAGCTGCCGTTTTTCTTTTGAAAAAATGGATCAACGGGGGTGTGTTAAAGTCGCCCTTTTTAAGGATACGGCGGTGTCCGAGGAGGTATCGCCGTGTCCGTTTTGCTTTTTCACAGCGTCCATGATCTGCACCAGCTAAAAAAAGCGTAGCCCCGCCATCGGAGCAGTCCGGCTTTGAAAGTGAAATTAAACATCATGTAACACGAACTCTATTTGTTTGCGTCCGCATAGCGTCATGCTGTGTGGGCGTTTTTGTATGCCTGCACTTTGGGACAATTTGTCCCAAAGCGGCCAGTCCCGGCTGCCGATCTCCGCCGTGCCTCCGTTCTGTTCACCCACCCACACATGAACTGAATGGAGGAAATACAAATGACGACCATCAATCTGAAGGACTTTTACGCTTGGTACCCCCATGATGAATACATCGAAGTTTCCGACGAAGTGGCCGCCGAGCTGAAGGCGGACAAGCTGTATGAGGCAGCCTATCAGCGGCGCACGACCCGCAACAAGGCGCAGTATTCCCTCGATTGTGACGATGGGATCGAATACTCGGCCTGCCTGCATGAGCCAACCCCGCAGGAGCTTCTGGAGCGCATGGAGCTGTTCACCCACCTGTGGAACGCCCTCAACTCTCTGCCGGAGGTGCAGGGTGTCCGGGTGGAGGCGCATCTGATCCTTGGCAAGAGCTACCGCCAGATTGCCCGGGAGCAGGGCGTGGACAAAAGTGCCGTCCGGCATTCTGTCAAAAGCGGAAAGGCGACAATGAGAAAATATTTGAAAAAATTTCTGTAAAGGTATCTCCATTTGCCCGATTTTTGTCCTTGGTATATGAGAGGTAGTTTTCACCTCTCCGCAGCAAGGTAGTTGATGCTCCGTCACGGATCGTCGCTGTCCGCTGTGAGGGAGCACCGCATTGAATATGAGCTGTCTTATGACAGGCCAACAGGAGCGGGTGCGGCGCTCCCGCCTTTCAAAAACACCTTGGGACATTTCGTCCCGAGGTCATAAGTCACAGGCCAGCGCTTTTATGAGGCGCTGGCCTTTCCCTGTTGCCGAGAATTGAAAAGGAGGTCTTTATGCAGCAGAGAAAACAACATACCGCATTTGCTGTGGATGGCTACGCCATCACCGCCAGCTTCGCAGACTGCAAAAATGCGGCAGCGCTCCATCAAATAAAGCAGATTTTACTATCTTCCTTTGCCAACAATACGGCAAAAAATAGCTCCGGCGACATCCTTGCAATCCCTCCCGAACAGAGGGATAATAATAGTGGGGGTAGTCCCTATGTACCTTGAAAACTTCATATTCCCCGCGTATTGATTGCGTTTTTTCATTGACCCATCGACAAATGAAAGGACGGATCAATATGATAGAAAACAGAATGATGACAGGTAATCGGGTCGATTGCCTATACCGCGTGTCCACCGACAAGCAGGTGGACTACAATGACAAAAGCCAAGCCGACATTCCCATGCAGCGCAGAGAGTGCCATCGCTTCTGTGAAAACATGGGCTGGACGATCGTTCACGAGGAACAGGAGGACGGCGTGTCCGGGCATAAGGTTAGAGCCGAAAACCGGGACAAGCTGCAAATCATCAAGGAGCGCGCTAAGCAGGGGAAATTCGATATTCTGCTTGTGTTCATGTTTGACCGCATCGGGCGTATCGCTGACGAAACGCCTTTTGTAGTGGAATGGTTTGTCAAGAACGGCATCCGTGTCTGGAGTACCCAAGAGGGAGAACAGCGTTTTGATAATCACACGGACAAGCTCACCAACTACATCCGCTTCTGGCAGGCTGACGGCGAAAGCGAAAAGACTTCAATTCGCACAAAAACCGCTCTCGGCCAGCTTGTCGAGGACGGCGGTTTCAAGGGCGGTCTTGCTCCTTATGGATATGACCTTGTGAAGAGCGGGCGCTTCAATAAACGCAAGCACGAGGTTTTTGAGCTGGCTGTCAACGAGGCCGAGGCCGCTGTGGTACGGATTATCTTTGACAAATATGTGCATGAGGGTTTCGGCGCTCAACGGATCGCCACCTACTTAAATAACCTCGGCTATCGAGCGAGAACGGGTAAAATGTGGCATCACGCCAGCATCCGGGGTATCATTTGCAATCTGACATATACCGGGGTGCTTCGCAGCGGCGAAAGCCGCTCCCAAACGCTGCCCCACTTGCAGATCATAACGCCGGAGCTATTCGAGTCTGCACAACACATTCGTACCTCCCGTGCCAACTCCGCCGAACAGGAACGGCGCGTACCGCTGAATACCCGTGGTCAGTCCTTGCTGGCCAGGAATGTCTTTTGTGGGCATTGTGGCTCCCGGCTGGCGCTCACCACCAACGGCAAGGCTTATCCGTGCAAGGAAGATGCTCACCGCATTGTAAAGCGTGTACGGTATATCTGCTACGGCAAGACACGCAAGCAAACCGAATGTGACGGGCAGACTGGCTACACGGCTCATATTCTTGACGGTATCATTGATAAGGTGGTGCGGCAGATCTTTGAACGGATGAAAGCGATCCCCAAAAGCGAGATCGTCAATATCCGCTATCGTGAAAAGATGGAAGAACGGAAGGCACTTCTCAAAAGTGCAAAATCGGACTACGCCAAGGCTGCCGCCGAGCTTGATACACTCCGGGCGGAGGTCATTAAATCCCTCCGGGGCGAAAGTGCTTTTTCGCAGGATTTGCTCAGTTCCTTGATTGCGGATAATGAGAAAAAATGTCTCACCATTCAGCGCACTATGGAGGCAGCGCAGGCGACCTACGACGAGGGGCAGGCCATGCTGGACACCTTAAACGCTCAATACGACGATATTATCTCATGGGCGGATATGTACGACAGTGCCAGCATGGAGGCAAAGATGATCGTCAACTGCCTGATTAAGAGGGTGGATGTCTACCGGGACTATAAGCTGCATATCGATTTCAATATTGACTTTGAGCAGTTCAGTGCTGGGCTGGACATTTCGGCAATCGCCGCATAAGAAAAGCCCGCTTCAAAAGAGAAGTGGGCATAAAACAAAAAACTCGCTTTTTTCAAAGCAAGTCTTTATTAAGAATACTCAGCGCACCCGTTTGGTGGAGATAAGCGGGATCGAACCGCTGACCTCTTGAATGCCATTCAAGCGCTCTCCCAGCTGAGCTATACCCCCATATAGTGGGTGCGCTGAGTAATTTCTTATTCAATTAGTGCGGGGGTTGCTTACCGCTTCAACCGGGCTCCCAGCTGAGCTATACCCCCAAGTTATATTTGCCCCGCAGCCCTCCGGCTGCCGACTTGCTTAGTATAGTATACTCTTGCGCATTTGTCAACACTTTTTTCACAAAACTTTGCTTTTTATTTTCGTACCTGCCCCAGCTGATAGAACGCCACGGCGCTGGCCGCCGCCACGTTCAGCGAGTCCACTCCGTGGGCCATAGGGATGCATACAGTATAGTCGCAGCTCTCAATGCTGCCATCCGCCAGGCCGTCCCCCTCGGTGCCCAAGGCAATAGCCAGCCGCTCCGCCGCCAACAGGCGCGGATCATCCAGCCGCAGGGAATCCTCCCGCAGAGCCATTGCCGCCGTTTGAAAGCCCAACTGATGCATTTTGCCCGTCCAGCTGCCATCTGGCAGATAGGTCCAGGGAATCTGAAACACCGTTCCCATGCTCACCCGGGTACAGCGCCGGTACAGCGGATCGCTGCACTCCGGCGTCAAGAGCACCGCGTCCATGCCCAACGCCGCCGCCGAGCGGAAGATCGCCCCCACATTGGTGGGGTTCATCACCCGCTCCAGCACCGCCACACGCCGGGCGCCGGCACAAACCTGCTCTGCCTTCGGCAGCTCCCTGCGCTTCATGGCGCACAGCATCCCCCGGGTCAGATGAAAGCCCGTCATCTGCGCCAGCACAACCTCCTCCGCTGTGAAAACTGGCACTGGGCCGCAGCGCTCCAGCAGTTCCTTCCCCTGGCTCTCCACATGGCGGCGCTCCATCAGAAACGAAATGGGCTCGTAACCGGCCGCCAGCGCCCGGCCGATGACCTTGGGACTCTCGGCGATGAAGATCCCCTTCTCCGCGCACTCCCAGTTAGCCAGCTGGTTTTCCCGAAGCCGGGCAAAAATATCCAGTTCCGGCGCAGAAAAATCCGTGATTTCCCGAATATCCGCCATGCCCTTCTCCTCCAAAAATCGTTTCAAAAATTGATAACACCCAGATGCTCCAGTAGGATCTTCAGACCCATGAGGATCAGAATGATGCCTCCGGCCACCTCTGCCTTGCTCTTATATTTCAGGCCGAAGATATTGCCCACCTTCAAGCCCAAGGCCGACAGGCAGAAGGTGGTGCAGCCGATGAGTCCCACGGCGCTGAAAATATCCACATCCGGCAGCAGTGCAAAGGTAATGCCCACCGCCAGGGCGTCAATACTGGTGGCCACCGCCAGCATAAGCATGGCCTTGAAGCCGAAGGACACGTTCTCCGCCTGTCCCTCTCTCTCCTCATCCCGGGACAGGCCCTCCTTGAGCATGTTCCCGCCGATCAGGCACAGCAGCACAAAAGCCACCCAGTGGTCCACCGAGGTGATGTACCTTTCAAAGGTAGTGCCCAGCAGATACCCCACCATGGGCATCAGTGCCTGAAAGCCGCCGAACCAAAGGCCCACCGCCAGGTAGTGCTTCCACCTCAGCTTTTGCACGGACAAGCCCTTGCAGACAGCCACTGCGAAGGCGTCCATAGATAGACCCACCGCAATGAGCAGTAACTCAATAAACCCCATTCTTCTCCCTCACCGTCGCGCCGGAGTGCACCCGCGCTCCGTTAGAATATTATTCGGGTATTATCCCATATCTGTGCCATTCTGTCAATCATTTTTCACCAGTGTATAGGTAAAAGAGAGAGCCGCTCCTGCGGCTCTCTCCGATTTCATCTCATATTTCATCGCGTGAACAGGCTTCTTTCTCCCCGCACACTGAAAACATCTTCATCCTCCGGTTCTTCCTCCGGCTCATCCTCCGGTTTCTTTTCCGGGTCTTTTGTCGGCTTTTCATTGGGTTTTTGCGCTGCGCCGCCGTGGACGGGGCAATCCCCCTCCGACAGAACCTGCAGCCGATAAGCGTCATCCGGCACCTTAATGTCAAATATCGTATCTCGTGCATAGTCCAAAACGGCCACCTGCATTACAGAGGATGCCGGACAGCTGGCGGTAGCAATATGCTTCCCGTCCTTGCAGTAGGACACCATCTTGTGCATGGTGCAGCTCTGGGTGGGTGCGGTATCCGCTGCCACCTGCACCGTCTTGACCCGGCTGCCCCGAAAATCTGCCGCGCAGGCCTCCGTAGCCAGCAGGCCGCTGTCGGCACACACTGTTACATTCACCAGACCGTCGCAGCTGTGGAAGCCAGGGTCCTCTAACCCCTCATGAATCCGGCTCATGACTCTCTTGAACATAGCCGAGCATGGGTTGGTGTCGGAATACACCACCTCATTAGATTTATATCCGCTCCAGGCCGCCGCGCAGTAGTAGGGCGTAAAGCCCGCGAAGTAGCGGTCTCTTGCATCATCGGTGGTACCGGTCTTGCCGCCGATGGACATACCGGAGAAGTACGCACCGCCGCCGGAGCCGCGGCGCACAACATCCTGCAGGATGCTGCGCATCAGGTAAGCCGTGGTCTTCTTCATGGCCACATGGGACTCCGTGTTATTATCGATAATAACATTGCCCTTGGAGTCCTCCACCCGCGAATAGGTCCTGGGGGTGGTGTAGATACCATCGTTTACAAAGGCGCTGTAGGCCGCAGCCATTTCCAGGGTAGTCACTCCGTTTTCAAATCCGCCCAGAGCCATGTTGCCCACCTGCTGAGAATCGGTCTCCGTCAGGGTGGTAAAGCCCAGCTTCTCGGTCATGAATTTATAAGAATTGTAGGTGCCGTACATCAGATTTGTCCGCACGGCGCAGGTATTCAGGGATTGCACAACGGCCTCGCGCATGCTGGTCAGACCGCTGTAAACCCTGGTGACGTTTCTGGGCCAGGCGCTGCCGTTAAGGTCAATGGGATAGTCGTCAATGATGGCGGCCGCCGTAATGGTGCCATTGTCCAGTGCCGGGGCATAGGTGCTGACAGGCTTGGCCGCCGAGCCGCAGGGCCGTACCTCCGTAGCCCAGTTCCAGGCCCGGTCCGCAGTCTTTACGCCCGTGCCGCCCACCATGGCTACCACATCACCGGTATACGGATCCACCACCGTCATGGCGATTTGCAGGGGCTGGTCGTAGGAGTCGGTCTGCTGCTGATACTCCGTGGTCTCAAACTCCTCCTCGGCGATCTTCTGGTACGCCAGGTTCTGGGTGGTATAAATCTTGTAGCCGCCGCTGTACACCATACCAACGGCCCTCTCATAGGCGCTGATGACCTTGCCCTCGCTGTCGGGCTTGCTGTCCTGCAGGTCATAGATCTCCACGAATTTCCTCGCCACATCCTCGATCACCTGGTCGGTGAAATAGGAGTTGTTGGCCTTTGTCACCTTTTCGCCGGTCTCCTCCTCGACGGTCGGTGCCACATAGCCCTCCACCTGTTGGCCAAGGCAGTTATAGCCGTTGGTAAAGACCACCTCCTCGTTGCAGGCGGCCTCATAGTCCTCCTTCTCCTTGATCATGCCCTGCTTATACATATTCTCCAGCACCAGCAGCTGGCGGCTGCGGTTGTTCTCCAGGGTCCAATCGCTGATGAGAGGATCATAGCGGGAGGGATTGTTGGTAATGGCGATGAGGCTGGCGCACTCCGCCACGGACAGGTCCTGAGCATCCTTGCCGAAATACATCCGGGACGCCGTCTGCGCACCGTAGCAGGACTCGCCGAAATACACCGTATTGAGATAGGTGTCGAGAATCACGTCCTTGTCGTACTGCTTTTCCAGCTGCAGCGCCCGGTAGATCTCCGTCACCTTGCGTTTGACGGTGGTCTCGTCGTTGCCGGTGATGTTCTTGATAAGCTGCTGGGTGATGGTAGACCCGCCCTGTACGCCGCTGCCGGTGATGGTGCTGAGCACAGCCCGGGCGGTGCCCTTCCAATCCACGCCCTTGTGCTTGTAAAAGCGCTTGTCCTCGATAGCCACCGCCGCATCCCGCAGGCTCTGAGGGATTTGGTCGCTTGTAAGAAGGATGCGGTTCTCGCCGTCATACAGGGTCTGATACAGCTTGTATTCCCCCGTGTCGGAATCCTTGGCGTACATCTCGGTGGCCAGGGACAGGTCATAGGCGGCCAAATCCACCTCCACCTTGTTCTTCATGGTGCGGTTAATGTACATGGAGAACAGAATGGAGAAAAAGATTATCGTCAGCAGCAGCACCGCAAAGATGGTCCCCACAATGAACCACGCCTTGCGCCGCCTGGTCTGTACCTCCCGGGGGGATCTCTTGGTATGGCCCTCTCCCTGGATCTTGTGCAGCTGATTCTCAGCGGAATTTTTTATTTTTTCGGCGCTCTGCTTCAGCTCGTTTCCCAGGCGATGTTCGCTTCGCTTGTGTTGGCTCATAACGGGGCACCTTCCTTTCTTTCGGAATTTTTGTGTATTCTTTTAAATTCAAATCATTTTAATACCATCCATCAGCAAGGGCAAACGACGGTTAAAATCCACTATAAACTTTATTTTACCATGGCTGTCAACCTGGAATAAAGAACTTTTTTGTTTAAAATATGCGATTATACTTGCAAATCACATAATTACAATTATTTTTTACATGTTAAATGTTTCTGATTTGCCATTTTTTGTCTGAAACCGTTCTTGCAATCCGGAGCAAAATACATTATAGTGTTTCCTATCATAAGCAAGGAGGTATTCCCCTATGAGCGATGAATTCGGCCCCAATTATCACCATTACCGACGAGGACGGCAACGACATCGAGCTGGAATATGTGGACGCCCTGGAGCATAACGGTGTGACCTATATGGCCTTTTTCCCCACAGCAGACACGGAGGAGGAAGCAGAGAGCGCCCAGGATTTTGGCCTGGTGATTCTAAAGTCCGTAATGGAAAACGGCGAGGAGCTGCTGGCCACCCCCGATACCGATGAGGAATTGAACGAGGTCTTTGACCTGTTCACTCAGCAGCTTTTGGAGGACGAGGAATAAATCTGGCAATCATTCCCCTGTCATTCCGAGGGAGCGCAGCGACCGTGGGAATCCGCTCTTTCGGCCCTGATCCGCTTCAAAATATTGGATTTTATCGATTTGGATGCGGATTGCCACAGCCAGTGTGCGCACCGGCTTCGCAATGGCAGCTTTTCCCCGCCCCTGAAATTTCCTGACCATTCCGCCGAAAACCCCTTTCTTTTTCCCGGGGCATATGCTACAATAAGCTTGCCGGCGGCCCCTGGCCTCCGACCGATCCCGTCCGGTGGGCAGCAGTCTGTTTATCCTCACATTTTGTTATAGGGGATGTCGGATCAATATGTGAACTGCAGGCCTCCCGGCTGCCGTCTGCGGCTGGAAGTTGGAAGCAACGAAGCATGTTGGAGACAACCCACCTGCTGATTCGGTGCAGGTTATAACTTGGCTGCTGCCCCCTGGGCGGGATCTTTTTTGCAAGCCCTGCAGGGGCGGACGATTCTGTCCGCTCCTTTTTTATTTTTCATAGGTGCCGGCAGCTGCCCGCCGGCGGCACCCTATCGATTCTTGCCCGCCGGCGTCACCGCCGTTACGCACAGTGCCATCACGGCAGGGCAAGCGGTCCCTGCCCTACACCACTTTTTCTTCCACTTTTCTTTTTTCTCTTGCAAAAGCAGTGCAAAGCCTATATAATGACAGGGAATGTTACTCCTATTTGTCCAAATGATATATCACCAAACGAGAGGAATGAACCATCCATGAGTGCATCCAGAGAAAAAAGAACCGCCAGGCCTTCGCCGCCAGCGGTGCTGCAGACCCCAAGGCCATCCGTGCCGCGGAGGAAAAGGCCAAGCAGCGCAAGTCTACGCTGCTCTATGGTGCCGTTGCCGTGGCTTTCGTAGTGGTAGCCGTTTTGGTCCTGCTGTGGAACTCCAATGTGATTCAGCGCGGCAAGACCGCCCTGACCATCGGGGACGAGAATTATTCCGCCGCTCAGGTGCAGTACAGCTACTACGCCGCTTATACCGAGGTCCGTTCCTCCAATTATTATAGCTATATGGGTATTGACACCAGTAAGAGCCTGGCCGGCCAGACCATGTCCGATACGGCCAAAGCCCTTTTGGGTGTCACCGATGAGGGCATCACCTGGGATAAGTACCTGCTTAACAAGGCGAAGTCTAACCTGGCGTCCAGCCAATCCCTGCTGGCCGCCGCCGAAAAGGACGGCTTCACCTGGACGGACGATATGCAGGCCGACTATGACGATCTTATCAAGACCTTCAAGGAAGCCGCCAAAAAGGCCGGTTACTCCTATAAGAATTATATCAAGGCCATGTACGGCACCTTGGTGACCCCGGGTGTTTTCGAGGAAATGTCCAAGAATTCCGTTCTGCTCTCCGCCTTCCAGAACAATCATCTCAATAGCCTGAACTATACCGATGAGCAGATCGAGCAGTATTACCAGGATAACCAATCCACCTTCCATGTTGCCGCCTATGACTATATCCGCTTCAGCGGCACCACCTCCGCCACCAAGGATGAAAACGGCAACACCGTAGACGCCACCCAGGAGCAGATGGACGCTGCCATTGCCGCCGCCAAGGACGGCGCTGATGCCGCTCTGACCCGCTTCCAAAACGGCGAAAGCCTGGAGGCTATCGCCAAGGACTATGACATCGCCTCCTATTCCTCCGTCACCGACGGCGCCAACAACGGCAACACTCTTTCCGCCTGGGCCTTTGACGAGGCCCGCACCGCCGGAGAGACCGCCGTGCTGAACGATGGCACCAACTACTATGTGGTGCAGTTCCACAGCGTCGGCCGCCAGGAGTATAACACTGTAGACGTGCGCCACATTCTGATTCGGGTGGATAGCTCCACCTTGGACTCCAAGTCCGACTCCTATAAGCAGGACCTGGCCAACCTGAAGAGCCAGAAGAAGGCTGAGGCGGAAAAGGTCTATCAGGAGTGGAAGGACGGCGCCGCCACCGAGGCCTCCTTTGCGGAGCTGGCTGACAAGTATTCCGCCGATTCTCCCGAGGGCGGCCTGTATGAGCAGGTCTATAAGGGCCAGATGGTTACCGCCTTCAATGACTGGTGCTTTGACGCCGCCCGCAAGGCCGGCGATACCGACATCGTGGAAACCAGCTACGGCTATCACATCATATACTTTATAGGCCAGGATCTCCCCTATTGGCAGGTTCGCGTCACCAACACCATGAAAAACAACGCCATGAACACGTGGCTGAAATCCCTGCAGCAGGACTACACCATCACGGAAGGCTCCGGCATGAAGTATGTGGGCTGATTTTCTCAATTTATTCCCGCAGCCCCGACAAGATTTTTTTGAAAGCTGAGCAGGCCGGCGATTTGCTTCGCCGGCCTGCTTTTTTGAGGTTTTACTATGCAAGATATTTTTCTGCGCACCCGCATGATCCTGGGCGATGCCGCCATGGAGTCCCTGGCGGGCAGCCATGTGGCGGTATTCGGTCTGGGCGGCGTGGGCAGCTATGCCGTGGAGGCTCTGGCTCGCTCCGGTGTAGGCCAGCTGACCCTGGTGGACCGGGATACCGTTAGTCCCTCCAATATCAACCGCCAGCTCTATGCCCTGCAGTCCACCATCGGTCAGCCCAAGGTGGAGGCGGCCGCCCGGCGCTGCCTGGACATCAATCCCGCCCTCCGCATTCATACCATTTACAAGACCTATGATGCCGAGCATCGAGAGGAGTTTTTCGCCGCCCCATACGATTTTATCATCGATGCCATTGATTTAGTCTCCTGCAAGCTGGACCTGATCTCCCAAGCCCAAGGCCGGGGCATCCCCATCATCAGTGCCCTGGGCACCGGCAACAAGCTGGACCCCACCCGCCTGTGCATTTCGGACATTTCCAAGACCTCCGGCTGTCCCCTGGCCCGGGTCATGCGCCGGGAGCTGAAGGCCCGGGGCATCCGCCATCTGCCGGTGGTCTTCAGCCCTGAGGAGGCCGCCGAGATCCGCCAGCTGGATACCCCCGACCCCGGCCGCCGCAGCGTCCCGGCCAGTGTGGCCTGGGTACCATCCTGCGCAGGGCTCATGCTGGGAGGCTATGTGGTGCAGGAGCTGTGCAAAAAGGAGGCAGAACTTTGATTCTATTAGGTGCGGCGGTCAATGGGGCCGCCATCGCAGTCGGTGGCTTTGTGGGCCTGTTTGCAGGCAGATTCCTGCCGGATCGGCTGCAAAAAACGCTGATGTGCGCTTTGGCCCTTGTGGTCATCGGCATTGCCGTTCCCGGCATTGATGACTCGCAAAAGCCCCTGGTCCCCATTCTCTCCATGGTGCTGGGGACCCTGCTGGGCGAGCTTTTGGACCTGGACAGTGCTGTGATCCGTCTGGGCGATTGGCTGCAGCGGAAAACCGGCGGCAGGGGGCGGTTCACCGACGGCTTTGTCAACGGCACCATGGTCTTTGCCGTGGGAGCCATGGCCATTATGGGCGCGCTGAACAGCGGCCTGCAGGGGGACCATACCATTCTCTTTTCCAAATCGGTCATCGACGGCATCTCTGCCCTGATCTTTGCCTCTACCTTGGGTGTGGGTGTACTCTGCTCCGCCGTGCCGGTATTTTTGTGGGAAGGGCTCATCGCCCTTTCGGCTTCCCTGCTCGCGCCCCTGCTGGGCACGGATGTCATTGCGGAGATCAACTCCATCGGCTCCCTGCTCCTTTTGGCCATCAGCCTGAATATGCTGGGCCTTACCAAGATCCGCTTGATGAACCTGGTGCCGGCCATGCTTTTCCCCATTCTGCTGTGCAGATTCTTATGAGAAAATAAGGGTAGTCCCTCGGGGACTACCCTTATCTTTTTTATTGGGAGCTTTTCCCATACAGCATATAGAGTATAACCCCCAGGCCGCAGCCGCCTGCCATATTACCCAGGGTCACAGGCCCCAGATTCCGTAAGAAGTCCAGCCATGTCACTTCCGCCCCACCGGAGAGAAGGATCCCCGCCGGGAGATAGAACATATTGGCAATGCTGTGCTCAAAGCCACACAGGACGAACAGAAAAATGGGCCCGTACAAGGAAATCACTTTGCCCCCGGCGGACCCTGCGCAAAAGGCCATCCACACCGCCAGGCACACCAGGAGGTTACACAGAACTCCCCGCAAAAAGGCCGCGCCGAAGGGTAAACTCGCCTTGGCGGCAGCTGTGGCAATGGCTGCAGGTGCGATGCTATCCAAACGCCGCATCGTACTACAACAAATGCTATCACAATGCTGCCTATGAGGTTCCCGCAGTATACTATGGCCCAGCTGCCCATGGTCCTGCCCCCGGTGATGTCTCCCCGCAGCAGCGGCAGAAGGAAAAGGCAGTTGCCCGTGAACAGCTCGCTCCCCGCCAAAATCACCATGGCCAGGCCCGCCGGAAAAATCGCGGCGGAGGCGATCTTTCCCGCCAGGGCGCCGCCTACGGACGCCGCCGTCCCCGCCAAGGCAATGAACATCCCCGCCAGAATCCCCAAAATCAGCAGCCGGGGAACGCTCTGCCTCGTTCTGTTTTTTGCGGCGGCGCAGTAATCCGCCGCTGCCTGTGTAAATGACTTCAGCATTCCGTCTCTCCGTTTCCGCAGCGGGAGCCGCTGCCGTTTTTTTCATTATAGCAAAGGAGCCATTCGGTTGCAATTCCCCATTTTTTGTGATAAAATTTCGACTATAAAAGCAAGGAGGATTGTCCTATGAAATATGGATTTATCGGCACCGGCTGCATGGGCGGTGCCCTGGCCACCGCCTGCGCCAAGGCCATCGGCCCGGAAGATATTCTGCTGTCCAACCGCAGCCCGGAAAAAGCCCAGGCTCTGGCGGAGAAGCTGGGTGCGCGCCCGGCGGACAATGAGACCATCACCCGGGATTGTGATGTGATCTTTCTGGGGGTGAAGCCCCAGACTATGGCGCAGATGCTCCTGCCCCTGCAGCCTATTCTGACCGGGCGCAGGACGCCCTTCGTGCTGGTGTCCATGGCCGCAGGCGTGACCATAGAGGCTCTGCAGGACATGGCCGGTGGGCGCTATCCCGTAGTGCGCATTATGCCCAACACCGCCTGCGCCGTGGGGGCAGGCATGACCACCTACACCTGCTCAGCCGAGGTCACGGACCGGCAGCGGCAGACGGTGCTGGACGCCTTGGCCGCCTCAGGACTCCTGGAGGAGATTGAGGAAGGGCTAATGGGTGCTGCCAGCGCCGTGGCCGGGTGCGGCGGGGCCTATGCCTGCCTGTTTCTGGAGGGGCTGGCGGACGGCGGCGTGCTGTGCGGCCTGCCCCGGAAAAAGGCCCAGCGCATGGCGGCCCAAATGCTCCTGGGCATGGCCACCCAAGCCCTGGAGAGCGATGAACATACCGGGGCTTTGAAGGACGCCGTATGCTCTCCCGCCGGGTCCACCATCGCCGGCATCCGCAAGCTGGAGTCCATGTCCTTCCGCTCCGCCGCCATGGAGGCGGTCATCGCCGCTTGGGAACGCGAAAGAGAAATGCAGCAGCAAAAATGATTGCACCAATAAACGGATGCCGCCTGCATTAGCAGGCGGCATCCGTTTATAATCATTTCAGCTGGCATAGATTTTGCCGATGAGCCAGTTCAAGGCCCCGGCAGGCAAAATTTTTGTCAGAAACACCGCCGCCTTATAGGCAAAGCCGATGGTATACAGCGGCTTATAGCCGGTCTTCAGGGCCACGCGGCCCACAAAGGCTCCGGCCTTGGCCGGAGCCATGCCGGTCTGCTCGTCATGCTCCATACGCTTTACGGAGCGGCTGATACGGCCGGCATAAATTTCATCCCCCTCAGCCACCTTGCGGCGGGCAGCGGTAAAGCCGGTATGGATATCCCCGGGCATCACGGCGCAGACGGTGATGCCGAAGGGCCGCAGCTCATTGGCAAGGGCCATGGTATAGGAATTGATGGCGGCCTTGGAGGCGGAATAGTAGGTCTGGAACGGAATAGGCACCGGCGCCGCCACAGAGCTTAAATTCACGATACGACCGCCGCCCCGGCTGCGCATGGCGGCGATGACAGCCCGATTCATGCGCACCATGCCGAAGAAATTCACATTGAACTGGCGCTCAGCCTCCTCCGTGTCCGTAAACTCCACGGCCCCGCTGATGCCGAAGCCTGCGTTATTCACCAGAATGTCAATTTGCCCGGCCTCCTGCAAAATTTGCTCCACAGCCCGGCGAACAGAGGCCTCGTCCGTCACATCGGCGCTGATATGGCGGAGACCCGCCACGCCCTCTGCCCGGCGGCTCAGCTCATACACCGTGCAGCCGTTTTTCGCCAGGTACAGGGCCGTTTCCTTACCGATGCCGGAGGTACCGCCGGTGACCACTGCGATCTTACTCATGAACCAGCACCTCCGCCATAATATCCATGGCCTCGTCCAGCAGGGCCTCGGTATGGGTAGCCATGTAGCTGGTGCGCAGCAGGGCCTCCCTCCGGGGTAGCCGGGGGCAGGGTGGGATTCACATACACGCCCCGCTCGTAGATCTTTTTGGCTACATCCAGGGTGCGCATGGTCTCATAGGTATAGATGGGGATGATGGGTGTGGGGGCGTTGAGAGCAGACTCCCGAATTTTGAGGCCCCGGTCTGTGAAGCCCTTGCGGGCATAAAGACTCAGCTCCCGCAGCCGCTCCGGCAGCTCCGGATGCTGCTCCAGCTTGCGCAGGGCTGCCAGGGCTGTGGCGCAGTTGGCAGGAGGAATGGATGCGGAGAATATAAACGGACGGGAGGCGTGGCGCACATACTCCGCCACCGCCCCGGAGGCCGCCATGTAGCCGCCCAGGGAAGCCAGGGACTTGGAGAAGGTGCCCATATACACATCCACCTGATCCTCCAGCCCAAAGAAGCTTGCGGTGCCGCGGCCGCCATCGCCCAGCACACCCAGGCCGTGGGCATCGTCCACCATGACACGGGCGCCGTACTTCTTGGCCAGGGCGCAAATTTCCGGGAGCCTTGCAATGTCGCCGCCCATGGAGAACACGCCGTCGGTAACGATAAGGGTGCCGTTCTGCTCCGGCACACGGGCAAGCTGCTTTTCCAAATCCTCCATATCGCTGTGGCGGTAGCGCAGCATCTTTCCGTAGCTCATCTGGCAGCCGGCATAGATGGAGGCGTGGTTCTCCCGGTCGCAGATCACATAGTCGTGCCGGCCCACCAGGGCACTGATGATGCCCACGTTGGACTGAAAGCCTGTGCCAAAGGTGATGACCGCCTCCTTATGCAGGAACCGGGCCAGTTCCTCCTCCAGCTCCAGGTGCAGCTGGAGGGTGCCGTTGAGAAAACGGGAGCCGCTGCACCCGGTGCCGAACTGCTCCAGTGCCTTTATCCCGGCCTCCATGACCTGTGGGTCTGTGGTGAGGCCCAGGTAGTTATTGGAGCCCAGCATAATACGGCGCTTGCCTTCCATCACAACCTCTACATCCTGCCGGGATTGGAGGGCGTGAAAATAGGGATAAATGCCTTTTTCCTGCAGCTCATTAGCTAAGGAGGGCGCATAGCATTTTTCAAAAATATCCATATGGTTCTCCTTTTGGGGACTGTCTTGTTTTTATGTTCACCCATTATAAGGAATACAGCGGGCATTTGTCAAACAAAATGTCACATTCGGCGAAAATGTGACAGTTTTTTCCTCTTTTATTCACGGAATATTTATATTTCCATGGTATTCTATGGTATACTGATAGAAATTCATTTGTAATAGTCTTGCAGCGTTTGCCGCCTGCAGGCGGCAAAATGGGGATCATTTTTCACCGCGACATATGCGTGGGAAAAATTCCCCGCAGGCTGCCGGTGTGGAATTTTGCCGTAAACGGCAAAATCATGCCCGCAGCTGACTGCAAGTCTTTTGGCAGAAAAATCCGCAGGTTTTTCCGCCCATTAAAAAGGAGACCGCTATGCCGCAGAAACCGTCCCTCACCCAAAAACAAAAAAAAGATCGCCGCCGCCTGCACGCTGGCGGTATTTATCCTGCTTTCGGCGGCGGTGTGTTGGTTTGTGGGGCGGCCCATGATCCGGTTTGCCAAGCAGCCGGAGCTGTTCCGTCAATGGGTGGACAGCCTGGGTCTATGGGGTATGATCGTCTATGTGGGTATGTGTATCTTGCAGGTGGTGGTGGCCATCATCCCCGGGGAGCCCCTGGAAATCTGCGGTGGGTATGCCTTCGGCGGTGTGTGGGGCAGTGTTTTATGTATGCTGGGCCTATTTTTGGGCAGTGTCATTGTGTTTGCCCTGGTACGCAAGCTGGGTCAGCCTATGGCGGAGATCTTCTTCCCCCCGGAAAAGCTGGAAAAGCTGCATTTTCTCAAGCATTCTCCCAAGAGGGATTATCTGTTTTGGCTGATCTTCACCGTGCCGGGCACACCCAAGGATCTGCTGTGCTATTTCGCGGGGTTGACGGATATTAGGTGGGGTGTTTGGCTGCTGCTATGCTCCGTGGGCCGGCTGCCGTCGGTGCTGACATCCACCGTGGGCGGCAGCGCCTTGGGCGGCAGGAGCTACCTGTTTGCGGCCCTTGTCTTTGGCGGAACACTGCTTTTATCCCTGGTGGGGCTGCTGATCTACCGCTGCGTATGCCGGCGCCACGAAAAAAACAACTATCCCGAGAAAAAGGCTGAAGATTGACGGTTGCACCGATGAAATGCATATGGTATAATAGCTGTAAGCGGCCATAATGTTTTTCATGTTTTGTCATTTTTCTTCCCGCTTTGGTGGGGTCCGAAAAATGTGGCCGCAGTATACCATTCCGCTCTGCGGTATGATATACGACAGGTGATTTGCGGAACGGAATGGGTCACATCCCAGCGGTACCAAGCCGCCGTAGACGGATTATATGCCGCCGAGACCATTGGGGCAGCACTGCCTTGAGAAGGGCTCGGCATCAGGCATCCGGAGCCGGAATACTTTCCCCAAATCAGAAGGTCCTTGGCTCTTGGGGGATGCCGGCAGGACCGATATGGAATAACTATGCCCCCAAAGGGGGATTTTTTTTGCCCCAGGGAGATAAATATGAAAAAAAAGACGGTTTATAATATCATTATGGTGGCTGTCATCGCCGCCATCGCCGCAGTGGCCGTTCTCCTGGCCGGGCGGCATCTGGGCTGGTTTGACAAGGCCGCCCCGGAGGGTGAGGCCACGGCCATCAGTGCTACCGTGCGCAAGGGCCTGGCCAATCTGGAGCGCGGCGGCATCGCCTCGGAACTCAAGGGGCAGACGCAGCTGCGCCAAGGCGATGTGATATCCGTGGCCAGCGGATATGTGGCTGTGGAAGCAGACACAGGCAGCCTGATGCTCTCCCAGGGAAGCCAGCTGGAGATCGTGTCAGCGGCGGAGGCGCAGGTGCGCCTGGTAACGGGTGAGGCCTTCTGCCAGGTGGGAGACAAGCCTGTTAAGCTGCAGTACGGTGAACACAACGCCACACTGCAAAATACCGTGCTGGTGTGTACCGTACGCACGGGATCTGAAACCATATATGTGCTGGGCGGAGCCGTCAGCGACGGGGAGAACACCTTTACCGCCGGGAAAACCGGCTGCTATGTAGGCCAGGAGCTCTCCGTGCAGGATATGGATCTGCAGGCCCTGAGCTCCTTTGCCCTGGATTGCGTTTTGGGCTGCGGGGAGAGCATCTTCTGCTCGGCAGATGAGGTGCAGGCCGTATTGGACGGACGGAATGTACCGGCGGATGTCATCCAGCCCGAAAATCCGGAGACCCCGGACACGACCGATACGCCCGATGTATCGAGCAAGCCGGACAAGCCCAATACCTCCGACAAGCCCGATACCTCCGACAAGCCCGACACCTCCAGCAAACCCAATACTCCAGATACTCCTGGTACTCCGGATACGCCCGACAAGCCTCAGCCGGCGGGGCCGACCTGTACCATTGAGATCCGCTGCGACACTATTTTAAACAATATGAAGGATCTGACGCCGGGATTGGACGTTTATGTGCCCGATAACGGCACCATTCTCGCTGCCACCACCGTTTCCTTTACCGCCGGAGAGACCGTTTTCGATGTGCTGAACCGGATCTGCAATGAGCGGAATATTCAGATTGAATACAGCTACACCCCCCTATACGGCAGCTACTACATTGAGGGCATTAACCACCTGTATGAATTTGATTGCGGACAGCAATCCGGTTGGATGTACAAGGTGAACGGCTGGTTCCCCAACTACGGCTGCTCCAGCTACAAGCTGGAGGGCGGCGAGACCATTGTGTGGGCCTACACCTGCAAGGGCCTGGGCACCGATATAGGCGCACCCAGTATGGGCTGAACTATACGGCACACATGAAAAGGAGGCTATGACCGTGCAGGACTATGATGTGCTTTCCCGCTGCCACCCGGCGGTGAATTTCCTGTTCTTTGCGGCGGCCATCGTGCTGACGGTGGTGCTGTTTCACCCGGCGTATCTGCTGGTCTCCCTTCTGTGCGGAGGGGCGTACTACGCCGTGCTGCGCCGGGCGCGCTGCGCTAAAACCCTTGGCTTCCTTCTTATAGCCATGGTGCTGGTGGCGGCGGTAAACCCGCTGTTCAACACCCTGGGTGAAACCACCCTCTTTACCCTGTTCGGCCGTCCCTACACCTGGCAAGCCCTGTGCTACGGCGGCTGCGCGGGGATGATGCTTGCAGCGGTGAGCCTGTGGTTCCTGTGCGGTGGCATCGTCATGACCTCTGACAAGTTCACAAGCCTGTTCGGCGCGGTGATTCCCGCCATTTCCTTGGTGCTGGTGATGGTGCTGCGGCTGATTCCCGGCTACTGGCGAAAGGGAAAGCAGATTGCCGGAGCCCGCAAGTGTATCGGGCGCAGCGGCGCCGGGTCGCGAAGGGAGAAAATCCAGGGCGGCATGGACGTGCTTATGTCCCTGTCCGGCTGGGCCCTGGAGGGCAGCGTCATCACCGCCGACTCCATGCGCTGCCGGGGCTATGGAGCCCCGGGCAAGCGCACCAGCTTTCAGATTTACCGCTTTACCGGGCGAGACCGGTTTATCACCGGGCTGATACTGGCGGCCCTGGCCGCCGCCATCTATGCCGCCGCCGGCGGCAGCGCCCGGGCGGCGTTTATCCCGGCAATAGCTATTGCGAGGGTGGCCGGCTTCCGGCCTATTCTGGGCCTTGTGTCCTACGCCGCACTTTTACTGATCCCCACCTTTTATTCCATTCGGGAGGCTATACTATGGCACAGTTTGCGATCGAAAATCTGACCTTTTCCTACCCAACAGACCCGGAGCACCCCTCCCTGCAGGAGGTTTCCCTGCAAGTGGAGCAGGGGGAATACATCGCCCTGTGCGGCAAGTCCGGCAGCGGAAAAACCACTCTCCTGCGGCACCTAAAGACTGTCCTCACCCCCCACGGCAATCGCACGGGGTCTATCTTCTATGAGGGTGCGCCCTTGGACCAGGCGGACCTACGCAAGCAGTCGTCTGAAATCGGCTTCGTCATGCAGAATCCGGACAGCCAGATCGTCACGGACAAGGTGTGGCACGAGCTGGCCTTCGGCTTGGAGAGCCTGGGCTGCGACCAGAAAACCATGCGCCTGCGGGTGGCGGAAATGGCCAGCTATTTCGGCATTCAAGGCTGGTTTCACCGGGATGTGGCGGAGCTATCCGGCGGGCAGAAGCAGCTTTTAAATCTGGCCTCCATCATGGCTATGCAGCCAAGAGTGCTGATTTTGGACGAGCCCACCAGCCAGCTTGATCCCATCGCCGCCTCGGACTTTCTCAACACGGTGAAAAAAATCAACCGGGAGCTGGGCACCACGGTGCTCATCACCGAGCACCGGCTGGAGGACATCTTCCACGCCGCCGACCGCTGCGTGGTTATGGAAAACGGCCGCATTTTGGCCGACGATGATCCCAAAAAGGTGGGCCAGCTTCTCTACACCCAAAAGAGCGATATGTTCACCGCTATGCCTGCCCCGGTGCGCATTTTCTACGGCGCAGGCGAGCGGGGCGCCGCTTCTCCCCTGACGGTGCGGGAGGGCCGCAGCTGGCTGACGGAAAAGGCCGCCGGAAAAAAGCTGCGCGACACCCTGCCCCCCCCAGCCGGAATTCCCGGAGGAGATCCGGGACCCGGCCCTGGAGGTAAAGGAAATTTGGTTCCGCTACGAAAAGGACAGCCCGGACATTCTCAAGGGCGTCAGCTTCCGGGTGCCTAAGGGAACACTCTTTTCCATTGTCGGCGGCAACGGAACGGGTAAATCCACTACACTCAAGGCCGTGTGCGGCATCTGCAGGCCCTACCGGGGCAAGGTACGCGTGGACGGCCAGGACACCGCCAAATGCAGGGATCTATTCCACGGGAAGCTTGCCATGCTGCCTCAGGACCCCCAGTGTCTGTTTGTGAAGAAAACCGTGCGGGAGGATCTGGAGGAAATGCTCCCCGCCTCCTGCCCGGATAAGGACCGGCGCATTGCGGACATGGCCCAGCTCTGCGACATTACGGCGCTTTTAGAGCACCATCCCTACGACCTGTCCGGCGGTGAGCAACAGCGCTCCGCCCTGGCAAAGGTGCTGCTGACAGAGCCGAAGCTGCTGCTTTTGGATGAGCCCACCAAGGGTTTGGACAGTTTCTTTAAGCGCCAGCTGGCGGGGCTCCTGCGCCGGCTGATGACAGAGGAGGGCGTGACCATCGTTATGGTGAGCCATGATGTGGAGTTCTGTGCGGAATACGCAGACAGCGTGTCTATGTTCTTTGACGGACAGCTGCTCACCACCAACACGCCCCGGCGCTTCTTTGCCCAAAACAGCTTCTACACCACCGCAGCCAACCGCATGAGCCGGCACCTGTTCCCCCAGGCGGTGACGGCGGAGGATGTGGTGACACTGATGAAGGAGAATCAGCTGACATGAACACGAAAAAAACTACCTGGCGCTTTTGGCTGAGCCTTGTGATCCTGCTGGTGCTGGTGCCGCTGACGGTGCTGGTTTTCTCCCGCTTTGACCGGAAATACTACCTGGCGGGGCTGGCCATCATCGTGCTGACCACGGCAGCCTTCTTCCTGCATTTTGAGAGCCGGAAGCCCCAGGCCCGGGAGCTGGTGATCTTAGCGGTGCTATGCGCCCTGGCAGTGGCCAGCCGGGCCGCCTTTGCCGCTGTGCCTCACTTCAAGCCCATGCTGGCCATCGTTATGCTCACGGGCATCGCCTTCGGGCCGGAGGCGGGTTTTCTGTGCGGGGCCATCAGCGGCTTTGCCAGCAACTTTATTTTCGGCCAGGGGCCCTGGACCCCGTGGCAAATGTTTGCCTACGGCATCGGCGGACTGCTGGCGGGGCTGTTTGCCATGTGGGGCATTCTGAAAGGCCCCCAAGGGCTGGAAAGACGTCATCATTTTGGCAGTGTTCGGCTTTTTCGGCATTTTGCTGGTGGTGGGCCCACTGCTGGACACCTCCACCTTCTTTACCGTGGCCACCAGCTATGATGCCGCCTCGGTGCTGGCGGTTTACCTGGCAGGCGTGCCGGTGAACTGCGTACACGGCGCGGCAGTGGCCCTGACCATGCTGCTGTTCGGCAAGCCTCTGCTGGAGCGGCTGCGGCGCATTCAGATCAAGTACGGCATGATGGAGCCCTGACGCTATGGAATTTTCACGCTATCATCCGGCCATCAACTTTTTGTATTTCGCGGCGGTGCTGGCAGGCACCATCCTTTTCCGCCAACCGGTATACTTGGCCCTCAGCTATGTGTGTGCATTTTTATACCTGCTGAAGCTCCGGGGCCTCCGGGCCCTGATACCGGGGCTGGGACTTTTGCCCTTTGCACTGCTCTTTGCCCTGTGGTATGGGTCATACCACCACTTCGGCATCAAGGTGCTGGGAATAAACTTTATCGGCAACCAGGTGACCCTGGAGTCCTTCCTCTGCGGCGGCACCTGGTCCATGGTGTGCGTGGCAGCGGTCCTATGGCTGGGCTGCATCCACACCGTGTTCACCACCGATAAGATCGTGTATCTGCTGGGCCGGGTATCCCCGCACCTGAGCCTGTACTTATCCATCCTGCTGCGGATGGTACCTCGGCTGAACACACAGCGAAAGCGCATCGAGCTGGCCCAGCGGGGCATCGGCCGGGGCAAGGGGCAGGGAAACATCTTCCAGCGCATGCACAACACCCTGCGCCGGGGCAGTATCCTGCTCACCTGGCTCACGGAGGGCATTGTGACCACCTCGGATTCCATGCGCTGCCGAGGCTGCTCCCTACGGGGACGCACCGCCTACTCCCTGTACCGCTTTGATGGGCGGGACAGGGCCTTTGTTATCGGGCTGTGCACGCTGATGAGTGTGCTGCTGATGGCGGTGCTGCTGGATCAAACCATGATCCGCTTTAAGCCCCAGGTGGTGATGATGCCCATCACGCCTATGTCTTTCCTGTTTTATACGGCCTGGACGGCACTTTGCCTGCTGCCCCCGGCACTGGAGCTTATGGGGACATATAGGTTTCAGCATCTTCGGCAGACGGCCGGCTGATTTTTTCCCCGGGATGGAATTGCTCTATTTCCGGATATGTGTTATAATATAGCATATTATTGAGTGGGAGGGTCTCGTCATGACAACAAAAGAACGGCAGAAAGCAATTTTGTCCTATCTGCGGGATGAAAGTACCCCTGTCAGCGCAACCACCCTGGCAAAGCTGCTGGGCGTGAGCCGACAGATCATCGTTGGTGATGTGGCCCTGCTCCGTGCCGCCGGCACACATGTCGTGGCCACCTCCCGGGGCTATGTGATCCCGCCGGAGGAGGGCTCGGTGCGTCAGGTGGTATGTCAGCACACTCCCGGACAGACCCAGGAGGAGCTATACGTTATGGTGGACGGCGGCTGCACCGTTTTGGACGTGACGGTGGAACACCCGGTCTACGGGGAGATCACAGCACCGCTGCAGCTTTCCAGCCGCCGCGATGTGGACGAGTTTGTGCGAAAAATGCTGGATAATGCCGCCCAGCCCCTGAGCCTATTGACAGATGGTATCCACGCCCATCGGCTGTCCGTGCCGGATGAGGACGCCTTTCAGCGGGTGTGCGCTGCCCTGCGGCAAAAAGGAATGCTGCTGGAGGATTGACAAATCCCGCAATTAGGATATAATGGAGTAGTCAGGTGTCATGACACTTGACTACTCCATTATATTTGAGGTGTATCATGCAAAAAATATCCGCTTTCCTGCGGCGCAAGGACATTGTTTTCTCTCCCAAGCGCTACTTCATTGACGCCATGAGCGCCATGGCCCAGGGCCTGTTCTGCACGCTGCTGGTGGGCACCATTCTCAACACGCTGGGCACCCAGCTGCACATCGGATTTTTAACGGACATCATCGTCACTCTGGGCAAGGGCGACGGCGCGGTGGCCTACACCATCGGCGGCCTGTGCTCGGCTATGGTGGGCCCGGGTATGGCCGTGGCCATCGGACAAGCCCTGAATGCCCCGCCCATGGTGCTGTTTTCCCTGATTCCGGTAGGCTTTGCCACCAATGCCATGGGTGGGGCCGGCGGACCCTTGGCAGTGCTGTTCGTGGCCATCATCGCCTCTGAGATCGGCAAGGCTGTGAGCAAGGAGACAAAAATTGACATTCTGGTGACCCCCATTGTCACCATTCTCTGCGGTATCGGCGCTGCAGCCCTGATTGCCGCCCCCATCGGCACCGCCGCCAGTGCCGTGGGCAAGGCCATCATGTGGGCCACGGAGCTGCAGCCCTTCTTCATGGGCATTATCGTCTCCGTGGTCATCGGCATCGCTCTGACGCTGCCCATCTCCTCTGCCGCTATCTGCGCCGCTTTGGGTCTAACGGGCCTGGCCGGGCGCCGCCGTGGCAGGCTGCTGCGCTCAGATGGTGGGCTTCGCCGTCATGAGCTTTCGGGAAAACCGCTGGGGCGGCCTGGCGGCCCAGGGCCTGGGCACCAGCATGCTGCAGATGGGCAACATCGTCCGCAATCCCAGAATCTGGATCCCGCCCACCTTGGCCTCCGCCATCACAGGCCCTATTGCCACCTGCATCTTCCGCATGGAGATGAACGGCGCTGCGGTGTCCAGCGGCATGGGCACCTGCGGTCTGGTGGGGCAGATCGGCGTGTATACCGGATGGTTGGCGGACATAGAGGCCGGGGCCAAGGCCGCCATCACCGCTATGGACTGGATCGGGCTAGTGCTGGTATGCTTCGTGCTGCCTGCTATCTTGAGCTGGCTCATTGCCCTGCCGCTGCGCAAGTGGGGCTGGATCGGAGAGGACGACTTAAAGCTGGATCTGTGAGGCTTCAAATTTAGTCACACAAAGGGAGACCGCCCGGAGGGGCGGTCTCCCTTTTGCGCAAATGCCCCCGCGCCGCGCTTGGCGGGGCACATGGGCCTCGCCCTACAAAATATTGCATATTCCCATAGGGCGGACAGGGGCGTCCGCCCCTACAAGGCTGTGCAGGAACGGGGCATAGGGCGCGGATTGCCACGCCAGTGACGTCGGTCACTGGTTCGCAATGACAGGTGGGTACAAAGGGATCATGCGAATTTGGGCGGCGGTGTGGGCACCCCGCCCTACCGGAGAAGCAGAGAATAGCCCAGTTAGAATGGGCCAGCACAAGCGCGGAAGCGCGTCGCGGATGTAGACGCAGTGGCCATGTGAAAGCAAGGCATGAAATTTGCTTATCTTGATTCGCGTGGCTGAAGGAGACCGGTACAGGCAGCACTTCAGCCGCGGAAAGGATTTCAAAACCTTGGTTTTGACGGCGTTCTTTCCGCCCTTTCTTTCGCCGCAGAAAGAAAGGGCGCCGCCGGAGGCATTTGACTCGGAATGCGGTGGGGCGGGCCGATGTAGGCATCGGCCCCTACGCACCAATCTTCCATCTTTTTGGTTTCCTCTTTTCTCCGCTCTCCCCGTCTATTGGCATCGTTAACGAGGAATTTTTGACAAAATGCGGCCGTTTTGGACACCCTGCTAATTTTTAAATTTTTTTTAACAGAGGGGTTGACAAAAGGGGTTAAAGATATTAAACTATCGGCAGTTAAAGGATTTTAACTGCCTTTCTTTTTGAGAAGTAGTTAGAGTAATCAAACATTCGGGAGGGATGACAATGATGCCCTTGGCACTGGCTGATATGGGTTCGGAGAACATCATCCGGCACATTGGCGGCAGCCCGGAGGTGCGCAAGCACCTGGAGGATCTGGGCTTTGTGGCCGGCGGCACGGCAACCGTGGTGTCCGCCCTGGGCGGCAACCTCATTGTGAAGGTGAAGGAGGCCCGGGTAGCCATCAGCGAAGAAATGGCAAGAAAAATTATGATATAAGAAGGAGAAGGCACAATGAAAACACTGAAGGATGTTAAAATCGGCGATACCGCCAAGGTGGTAAAGCTCCACGGCGAAGGTCCCGTGAAGCGCCGCATTATGGACATGGGCATCACCAAGGGTGTGGAGGTCTATGTGCGCAAGGTGGCCCCCCTGGGCGACCCCATGGAGGTGACCGTGCGGGGCTACGAGCTGAGCCTGCGCAAGGCCGACACCGAGATGATCGAGGTGGAATGACCCTGGCAGAAAATCTTTGATTTTTCTGCCAAAAGGCTTGCAGCCTGAGAGGTATTTTTTCCACGCACATGTAGCGGCGAAAAATGATTTCAATTTTTTACCGAGGCTCTCAGGCTCCCATTAATTTTTTTAAGCAATGGTTAGTTTATACTAACCGAAAGGAGAGACACATGGATAAACAAATCAAGATCGCGTTGGCGGGCAACCCCAACTGCGGCAAAACCACCCTTTTCAACGCTCTCACCGGCTCCAACCAGTTTGTTGGTAACTGGCCCGGCGTTACGGTGGAGAAGAAGGAAGGCAAGCTGAAAAAACACGAAGATGTAGTCATCATGGACCTGCCGGGCATCTACTCTCTGTCCCCCTACACCCTGGAGGAGGTGGTAGCCCGTAACTACCTCATCAAGGAGCGCCCCGATGCCATCCTGAACATCATCGACGGCACCAACCTGGAGCGTAACCTCTATCTGACCACCCAGCTCACTGAGCTGGGCATCCCTGTGGTAGTGGCCATCAACATGATGGACGTTGTGAAAAAGAACGGCGACAGCATCAATACCCAGGAGCTGGCCCGGGAGCTGGGCTGCCAGGTGGTGGAGATCTCCGCTCTGAAGGGCGACGGCGTGATGCTGGCGGCCGAGGAGGCTGTCCGGGCCGCCAATGGCGGCAAGACCGTGCCCATGCACACCTTCTCCGGCCCCGTGGAGCACGCCATTGCCCACATTGAGGAGGCCGCCGTGCACAACATGCCTGAGGAGCAGCAGCGCTGGTACGCCATTAAGATCTTTGAGCGGGACGACAAGGTCCTCTCCCAGCTGAGCATCCCCGAGGACGTTATGTCCCACATTGAGGAGGACATCAAGGCCGCCGAGAAGGAGCTGGACGATGACGCCGAGAGCATCATCACCGGTGAGCGTTACATCTACATTGCCGAGCTTATTAAGGGCTGCTATAAGAAAAAGAACACGGGTGCTCTGTCTGCATCCGACAAAATCGACAAAATCGTCACCAATCGCTGGCTGGGCCTGCCCATCTTCGCCGTGGTAATGTTCCTGGTATACTGGATCGCCATGGTGGGTGTGGGCGCACCCGCTACCGATTGGGCCAACGACGGCGTGTTCGGCGATGGCTGGCATCTGCTGGGCATCGGCTCCAAGGAGTATAACGAGGTCAACGACGAGTACACCGCTGCCGTGCAGGCTGTGGATGCTTTCCTGGGTCTGGACACCGAGGCCGAGGACTTTGACGCCGCTGCCGCCCTGGCCGAGATGAAGGCCTTTAAGCCGGAGGCCTCTACCGCCACGGTGGACGTGGAGGATGAGGAGACCCTGGCCATCAACACCATGACCGCTTACTACGATGCCCTGCCCTGCCCGAGGGCGCCGACAAGCTGGACAACGTGGTACAGATGACCTATGTGGACGCTGTGGCCTACCTGGAAAAGAACGGCTTTGATGCGCCGGATCCCGCTGACTACGGCGTGTGGGTACCCGGCATCCCCGTGCTGGTGGGCGATGGCCTGGATGCTGCCAATGCGGCGCCCTGGCTCAGCGGGCTGATCAATGACGGTATTGTGGCCGGTGTCGGCGCCGTGCTGGGCTTCGTGCCTCAGATGCTGGTGCTGTTCCTGATGCTGGCCTTCCTGGAGGCCTGTGGCTACATGGCCCGTATCGCCTTCGTGCTGGACCGCGTGTTCCGCAAGTTCGGTCTGTCCGGCAAGAGCTTCATCCCCATGCTCATCGGCGTGGGCTGCGGCGTGCCCGGCATCATGGCCTCCCGTACCATCGAAAATGAACGGGATCGCCGTATGACCATTATGACCACAACCTTTATTCCCTGCGGCGCTAAGGTGCCCTTCATCGCCATGATCGCCGGCGCCCTGTTCGGCGGCAGCGCATGGGTCTCCACCTCCGCCTACTTCATCGGCATGGCCGCCATCATCGTGTCCGGCATCATGCTGAAAAGACCAAGATGTTCGCCGGCGACCCCGCTCCCTTTGTTATGGAGCTGCCCGCCTATCACTGGCCCAACTCTGGGCAACGTTCTGCGCAGCATGTGGGAGCGCGGCTGGTCCTTCATCAAGAAGGCCGGCACCATCATCCTGCTCTCCACCATCTTCGTTTGGTTCACCACCTACTTCGGCTGGGTGGATGGCACCTTCCGGATGCTGGACGAGAGCGAGATCGACTTCTCCATTCTGGCTGCCATTGGCGGCGCTATCTGCTGGATCTTCCAGCCTCTGGGCTGGGGCAACTGGCAGGCTACCGTGGCTTCCATCACCGGCCTGGTGGCTAAGGAGAATATTGTGGGTACCCTGGGTATCCTCTATGGCGGCGGCGATGGAACCGTGTATCAGAACATCGCCCAGGCCTTCACTGGCATCAGCGGCTACAGCTTCCTGGTGTTCAACCTGCTGTGCGCCCCCTGCTTCGCGGCCATCGGCGCCATCAAGCGGGAGATGAATAACCACAAGTGGACCTGGTTCGCCATCGGCTATCAGTGCGGCTTTGCCTACGTCATCGGTCTGATGATCAACCAGTTCGGCGGCCTGTTTACCGGCAACATGAATATCATCGGCCTCATCTTCGCCGTGGCTGCCCTGGTGCTAATGGTCTACATGCTGGTCCGTCCCTACAAGGAAGCTACCAAGCTCCGCTAAGATCTGATAAGTCACCCATAAGCAAACAAGAGACCATCTCCTTTAATCGCCGCCCCGGGGACCGCAGCCCCCGGGGCGGCACCTTTATAAAGTCCGACGAATCCGGTTTACGGGACATGTTGGAGACAGGAATACCGCCCCAAAGCGCTGCCTTGGGGCGGTATTCCTGTATTTATATTTCCAGCTCATAGATGCCCATGACCTCCTCCGGGTCCGCCAGGGCCTCCACCGGACCCCGCAGAGTCGGCTCACAGCGCCAGGCCAGGCCGCAATCCGCAGTGATGGAGCGGGGTACCGGCACGATGCGGCCCGGAAGGCTGGCCGCCTTGCAGGCGCGCTCCATGGCCATGACCCCGGCGGTGGTATAAAAGGTCACGAGCAGCCAGGTTTTCTTCTGCAGCATTTGTTTCTCTCCTGAACATGGCAGTTCCCCTGCCCGGTTTTGCCGGGCAGGGGCGCCGGGATGTGTCTTATTTCTTGGTGAGCCTCAGTATCCACTCATCGCCGTTTTCTTCAGCCCGGAACGTGTAGCCGTTGTGATAGGCAAAGCGCTGGATGTTTTCCACGGCGCAGGGGGCATCGATAAGCACCTCCAGCTCTGCGGGATCGGTTTTTTTGATCTCCTCCTGCACCATCAGCAGGGGGACCGGGCAGGAAAAGCCTCTTGCATCTACGGTTGCCATATTATGCCTCCTTCTTCTTTCGCATCACATTGCACAGGGAGACCACCAAAAGCACCACCAGGGCCATGGCCACGGCCACCTTGGCATTGGCGGTAACGGCGTACTTGACGTACTCGCCGGACTCATTGAGGCCGGGATCCGCGCCGCTGGCCAACTTCAGGTTGTGCGCCAGAGCCGCACCGGCCATCATCCCCAGGACGGTAACGGCACTGTCGCCGTTGCCGGAGCCGGCCAAAACCAGCTGGCGCAAGGGGCAGCCGCCCAGCAGCACGGAGCCCCAGCCGACGATGACCATGCCCAGCAGGTTCCAGATGTGGTTGGAGTGGGCAATGGGCTGAGACAGGAAGGAGAAGGCGGTGAAATTGCCCATGATCAGGTTGCCCACCAGCACCACTACGAAGATGGCCACGGAGCCCCACAGCAGGTGGGGATCCTTCAGCATGAGGGTATCACGCACGCCGCCGGCCATGCAAAGGCGGGAACGCTGGGCCAGGGCACCCACCACCAGTGCAGCGGCGAAGGCCACCAGCACGGAAGCGTGCATGGAGCCGGGGCCCTTCTCAGAGGCGTGGAACAGGCTGGGGACCAGCAGAGCCAAGGCAAACAGCACCAGCATAATCACCGGCAGCACAAAGCCCTCGGTCTTCTTGGCCTGATAGGCACGGCCCAGGTTGAAGCCCTTCTTCAGGAAGATGGTGCCCACCAATGCCCCGATAACGAAGCCCAGCAGACCCACGAAGGCGTTGAGGTCGCCGCCACCCATACGCAGCAGCATACGAAGCGGGCAGCCCAAAAATACCAGGGCGCCGATCATCACCAGCGCACCCACGGCAAAGCGGGTGGCGGGAGCGGAGCCGGCCTGGGCCCGGAACTCCTTACCGATGAGGGCCATGATGCAGGAGCCCAGGACGATGCCGATAATCTCGGGGCGGACATACTGCACGACCTCGGCACTGTGCAGGCCCACGGCACCCACGATGTCACGCTCGAAGCAGGCGATGCAGAAGCCCATGTTCTTGGGATTGCCCAGGGCCTGCAGCAGCAGAGCCGCCGCGCCCACCACAATGCCCGTGACAATCACCAGCCAGTTTTCCTTGAAAAACCTTTTCATAATATGAATAATCCTTTCTCTTTTTGCAATTGTTGGTTTGTAATTTTCATTATATAGGGCGGTTTTTTCCCCGTCCAACGGTCTTTTTCCATGAATTTTTTCAATTATTCATTTCTTCCATCAATGGAAAGAGAATTCGTTCATCTTGACAGGAAATAACGATTTTTGTATAATATGACCAAAGTCCGGAGGGGAGGCAATGGTCCATGATCGAATACACGCTGCGGCAGCTGGAGGTGTTCACGGCAGCTACGGAGCAGGAAAGCCTGACCCGGGCCGCCGATCAGCTGCATCTGACCCAATCCACCGCCAGTACCCATCTGCGCTCACTGGAGCAGAGCCTGGGTACGACGCTGCTGCTGCGCAGAGGACAGGGCGGTGTGACCCTGACGGAGGACGGCCAAAGGCTATATCCTCTGGCTAAAAAGATACTGGCCCAGTGTCAGGCCCTGGCGGACGCCGCAGGAGACCCTCGGCGACTGGCCTCCCTGCCGCTTTTGCTGGGGGCATCCACCGTGCCGGGGCAGTATATGCTGCCAGCGCTCATGGCCGCCTTTTGCCGAAAGCATCCCCAATACCGCTGCGAGCTGCGCCATGGTGACTCAGCGCAAATCCATCGGCTGCTGCAGAATGGGCAGATCCGCATGGGCTTTGTGGGCTCACGGATGGATACGGCCGGCATGGCCTATCATCCCCTGCTGCGAGACGAATTGGTGATGGTGACGCCCAACACGCCCCACTATCAGGCGGCGCATCGGCGGGGCGCCCGGGGGCTGGAGCTACTGGGCGAGCCGACCATCGCCCGAGAGCAGGGCTCCGGCACCGATCGGACGCTGCTGCAGTATATGGCCCGCATGGGCTACAGCACCGGCAAGCTGCGTATCGTGGCCCGTCTGGAGGACCCCGAGGCCATTAAACGCATGGTGGTTCAGGGCGCCGGCGTATCGGTGCTGTCGGCTCTATCCGTGATGCAGGAGCAGCAGGAGGGCCGGGTGCTGGTATTCCCTATGGACGAGACGGGGCTGCAGCGGACTATCTATCTGGCGCACCGACAGGGTATGACCGCCAGCGCTGCGGAGAAGCTGTTTTTGTCCTTTGTACAGGGATACTATCACACGACTTGACAGAAAAAGGGCCACCCCTCGGGGTGGCCCTTTTCGCAATATAAATAGATTCACAGCTTTTCGATGACCCGCTCTACCAGGCGGCACAGATCTGCGCTGGCCCGGTCGGCCACAGCCAAGACCTCCTCGTGGGAATGCTTTCTTTCTGCGATGCCGGTGGCCATATTGGTGATGCAGGCAATGCCCAGCACCTCCAGCCCCAGGTAGTTGGCGGCGATGGTTTCCGGCACAGTGGACATGCCGATGGCATCCGCCCCCAGGGCCCGATAGGCTCTGATCTCGGCGGCGGTCTCGTAGCAGGGACCAGGGAAGATGGCGTAGACCCCCTCCTTGCAGGCGATCCCCAGTTCGGCGGCGGCAGATTTTGCCAGCGCCCGCAGGCGCAGAGAGTATGCCTCGGTCATATCCGGGAAGCGAGGGCCGAATCGCTCGTCATTAGGGCCCATAAGTGAGTTGCTGCCCAGCATATTGATATAATCCGACAAAAGCATCAGCTCTCCCGGCGCAAGACCGCGGTCAATGCCGCCGCAGGCATTGGTGATAACCAGGGTCCTAACCCCCAGCAGCCTGAGCACATACACGGGATAGGTGACCTGCCGCATGGAAAAGCCCTCGTAATAGTGAAACCGGCCTTGAAGAGCGGCCACTGTTTGCCCGGCCAGGGTACCCAGGACCAGATTGCCCGCATGGCCCGCCACGGTTGAGCGGGGAAAATGGGGAATATCGGCATAGGGGATAATGGTTTTGTCCGTCATCCTGTCCACCAGGCTGCCCAGGCCGCTGCCCAGGACAATGCCGCAGGTGGGCCGCAGGGTGCTGTGGCTCAGGATATACTCCGCCGATTGCTGCACCTTTTCATAAAATCCGTCCATTGCGCGCTCCTTTCACCGGTTCACTTCTTATTATGCTCCAGGTCGCTGAAAAACATATTGGCCCAAAACTGATAGGTGTGGCTGTGCTCGGCGTACCATTCGCTATTATCCTGCTTGATCTTATCGGTATCGGCATACTTTTCAAGGGCGTGGCAGGCCCGGATATAGGCCCGCTGCAGCGCGCGCATCCGGGCGGACATATGCTCCAGCAGGCTCATAATCTTGGCGGAATTGTCCCGGAAAAATGTACTGAAATTATCGTGGGTGATGACCCGGACCACCGTGGGCTCCAGAGCCACGGCAGTGGTGTTGCGGGGTCTGCTCTCCAGGAAACTGATGACATTGAGAAAATCTCCCGCATCAATCTCTACCACCAGGCGCTCCTCCGGTGTGCCGTAGTTCACATACACGCCTGCCCGGCCCAGCAGGATATTGTAGATAGCCAGCTCAAAGCTCTTTTCCTTGAGAATGATCTGCCCCTTCTTAAACTGCCTCTCCTCACCTTGTATCATCGGTTTCGCTCCCTTCATTGGTTTTTTCTCATTGTACCCTATGGGGTCATTTCTGTCAACGAAGAAAGCAGGGGCGCCGGCTATTATGCCGGCGTCCCTGCCGAGGCTGTCAATAAAGCGGCAAGATTGGCAATAAAGGTAAGGAAGGGAGTGTGAGGGAAACCCAAGGAGGGTGTCCCTCACCATTGAAATCAATAGCTTTTGAAACTTTTTCAAAGTTTCAAAAGCTTAGGCAGCGGGACGAAAAGACTTTTTCGACACGCTGAGCAGGGGCGCCGGCTATTCTGCCGGCGTCCCTGCAGCTTTTCCCTTGCCGCTTACCGCACCAGGCTGCGGCGATACTCGGCGTTGATCTCGAACAGTTCCTTTTCCCCGTCGATATACGGCTGATAGATGGTCTCCACCCGGCCGCCGCCCAGATTGTCACAGCCATTGCAGCCCTCACAGCTGCTGCCGCAGGCGGCCAAGCCCTGCCGGACGATCTGTTCGCGCTGTTCCCGGGTGGTATCCCGGATCAAAATCGATCTCATCTCTGTTCACCCCTTATCCGGCCCGGGTCAGCATATTCTCCGCGAAAATGCCGTAGCCCTGAGCGGGATCATTGATCATCACATGGGTCACCGCACCCACCAGCTTGCCGTTTTGTAGGATGGGGCTGCCGCTCATGGCTGTGTCAAGGTAGGGACAACAAATTTTTGAGGTGCTTTTTATATCGCTTGCTTTTTAAAACAAATTTCCGGGAATTCCACTAAACCGGAAAGCTCGTCCGAGAAATTCCACTCGATGCATATGCGTTCATCCGGCCGAATAACGATCCTTTTTATGAGTTCCCTTGCAAGCCCCGGCGTTAGCTTTGTCAGCCCCTGATACGGGACAATTTTTTCGGCCGCGGAAATTTGCTCGGTACTCATATGGATTTTTTCTTTCAGCAATGCCTGCCTCTGCTCAGCCATAGCATACTGTGCTTTTAGCTCTCCCTCTTGTGCAAGCAGCAGATTCTTTTCTGCGGCATATGCTTCCTTTATAATATTTCCGCAAGCATATCGCTCATAGAGCGCCATCTTATCGGCCTGGATACGGCCTATTTGCTTATATAACGATTGACATTCGTTCCGAAGTATCTGCTCCTCGGCTTTTGCTGAATAGCTTTCTTTTTCTATGGATCGCACCTTCGCATCCAACAAGGCGCACTGCGTTGTGATGGCCCGCAGAACAATCTGTTCAAGCCGGCCGTTATCTATGCGCACGCTTTTGCAATCCGCTTTAGGATTGTAACGGTGCATAGAGCAGAGCCAGGTCTTGTTTTTTTCTCTCCCCTTGCTCAACCGGTTTCCGCAGCAACCGCATATGAGCAGTGAAGTGAAAGGATTATCCGAGCCTGCACTTCGGCTCTTTTTTACCGACTTTATAACCGCTAAAGCCCGGTCATACTGTTCATGACTAATAATCGCCTCGTGCGTGTTGGGGATCACCTGCTGCAGCTCCGGCGGCACCTGCTTTACACGCTTGCTGCCGACACGCACAACATGTGACTTAAACGGCACGGTATCCCCGGTATAAATACGATTGTACAATATGTTCCGGACCGAATCATAGCTCCAGGAGGAGCGAGTTTTATATTTTCCCCTAATATCGGCAAGGTATACGGATGGTGTAGGTACCGATGCGATATTCAGCCTTTGCGCAATATTGGTTACGGTAATCCCCTCTGCAGCCCATTTAAATATCTGCCTGACAATCTGCGCAGCCGGCTCGTCAATTACAATCGTATGGCGCACCTCTCCTTTTTTATAGCCAAAAGGGGCTGTCCCGTAAACGAACTCGCCGCTTAGTTTTTTCAGATCAACAGCACTTTTGATTTTCCTTGCAATGTCTTTAGAGTACATTTGATTGATCAGGTTGCGTATTGCAAGGTCAAGTCCGCCGGTCGATTCTCCCAGCTCCATGCTGTCAAACTGATCGTTTATGGATATGAACCGGACATTATAAGCCGGAAAAACAAGCTCAAGGTAATGTCCGGCTTCCAAATAGCTGCGGGCAAATCGGGAGAGATCGCGCACGATGATCGTCCGTACTTTCCCGGATCCCACCAGCTTTATCAGGCGATTCATCCCGGGGCGGTCCATCGTTGTCCCGCTATAGCCGTCATCTATAATTTCCGAAAAATGCTCAACCGAAAACCCCTTGCTACGCAGATACTGCTTGATACATGTGCGCTGCGCCTGAATACTGCAGCTTTCCTCTATACTACCGTCTTCAGCATCGCCGTCTTCTTTTGACAATCGCAAATACAGAATATCCATTCGCTCATCCAACCTGACCCACCCCCTCCACGCAGTTTTGCAGCTCGGCGATCGACCTAAACGGATCACTGAAATTGAAGGCAATGGTGATGCTTTGGTTGCTATGCACCCGAACTTCCTTTATAAGCTGTTTCAGAATTTCCGGTGTTAGCATCGGCAGAGCTTGATATTCCTTTATGACACGCAGCCATTCCTGTGTAACAGCCAACTGCTCCTGTACCGCATTCCTTCGGGCTGCAGCTGCCTCCTCCGCTTTCAATAGGGTCTTCAGCTGCTGAGAATACTTTGCCTTCATGTACTCGTACTCATTCCGATCAATAATCCGCTCAGTTAAGGCAATAAGAAGACCTTCGATTCTGTTTTCTATCCCTTTGCGCTTCATGGTTATACTTTCAGAGGTTTCGGATGCCTCTGCAAAGGCCCTCTTAGCTTTCGGCGAATTTCTTATGCTTTCCACCAGCTGTTCAATATTCACCGCCACCTTCACTTGCTGATCGATGGCATTCCTGACCACAGCATAGATCTGCTCCTGCCTAACGTAGTGGCTTGTGCAGTGTATGTGCCCAGAATATCGATAAGTGCTGCAATCATAAAATATGCGGCTCGGCGTATGCACACCCGCCCGAGCACAGCCCTTACCGGCCGACATGAGGCTATGGCAATCTGCGCAATAGACCAATCCCCGAAACAAATCTCTGTAATCTTCCTCCGCACTGTTCCGCTGACCATAATGCCTTCGCTTTTCAAGCTCCCGGAGGTTTACCTTCTGAACCTGGTCGAATAGTTCTTTAGGCACAAGCGCCGGATGTGCATTTTCAATGATTTTCCATTCCTCCACCGGGCGCCGCTTTTTTTCGAGATCGACCCTGCTCCGCATCACCCTGCCGTGAATACGGCAGCCGATATACACCGCATCCTGTGTGATTTTGCGCACAGTCCCTCGTATCCACAGCGCATCCTTATACTTTTCCGCCCTGGTCACGCCGCGCTCATAACGAAGCCTTCCCGGGCACGGAATTCCCTCTAAATTCAGTTCACGGCATATTCCGTTAAAGCTGGCTCCGTCAGCCCGCATTTGAAAAATCCGCAAAACAATCGGCGATGTCTCTCCATCGGCTCTGAAGGTGTTGTTTTTCGGATCTCTGATGTATCCGTATGGAATACTGCCTGACGAGGGCAGGTATTCACCACTGTCCATTTTAGCGTGTATGGATGAGCGGATTTTCCTGGATATGTCCTTGACATAGTAGTCATTCATCACCATTTTCAGCGGAAGCGTCAAAGCCGACGAATCTGCATCCGGTGCGGAGCTGTCATAACCATCGTTAATACAAATCAGCCGCACCCCCATTTCCGGGAATATGCGTTCCACATAATTGCTCGTCATTACAAAATGACGTCCCAATCGGGAAATATCCTTAACAATAACGCAGTTGATCCTGCCGGATCGTATATCCCCTATCATCCTCTTAAAGTCCGGGCGTTCAAAATCCATCCCCGTGCAGCCACTATCCGAGTATGTGTCAGCAAGAACAATATCCGTCTTATCCGCGAGGTAATGCCTGCCGATTTTCTTTTGGTTTCCGATGGAATTTTGCTCCGTGTCATCTCCGTCTTCTACAGAAAGGCGGCTATAAAGGCCGGCTTTCCACATCATATTTTTTGCATCAGATAGTATCAGGACATTGTTTGCCCGACTTTTTCGCGCCATTTCAGCCCACCTCCTTCTGCTGAAGAATTTCCTTATAATAAGCAAGTTCATTCCTGAAATTAAAGTCAATTCGGATATGCTTATCCTTATATACATAGATTTTATCCACAAGGGTAATGACGACCTCTCTTGATAGCTCTGTAATGCCCCTGAATTCTGCAATAGATGCCATCCAATCCCGGGGGGTGGAGTTTGCCAGGGAGTTCTCTCTATCGGCAGATAACTGCCGGATTACACGCTCCGTCTCCTCTATCATACCGGCATATTTACCCCGCATTCTCTCGTATTCATCCCGATCAATTAAATCATCGTTGAGAGCCTCATATAATTTCATGCGGAAATCACGGTATCGGTCGAGTTCGCTGTTTTTCTGAGCGATTGCCAGATTCAAACGCTTAATATGGACATTTTCAATTTTGCTTTTTCCCATTTCCTTCAGCAGCTCATCGGTATCTAAAATGATATCAATCTGCTTGGTAATTGCCCGCAAAACCGCTTGCTCCAATTTGCCCTGTTCAAGGCTATGGCTGCTGCAGCCATTTCCTCTTTTGTTGGTCGAGCAAACATAATAGCTGAATACCTTATTTCCGCGTCTTACTGTTCTGCGCAGCATGGAAGCCTTGCAATCAGCGCAGAACACCATCCCGGACAGTGGGTATACAATTTCGTTTTGAGGCGCTGTACGAGTATCCCTTTCCAGCATGCGCTGCACAAGCGTGAAGGTCAGCGGCTCAATGATCGGAGCATGGTTATTCTCCACGACAACCCAATCCTTTTCTTCCCGCATCCGCATGGTTTTGATCTTATAATTTGGTGTTCCCCGTTTGCCTTGGACCAGCCTTCCAATGTAAATGGGGTTTGTCAGTATCCTGCTGATTGACACAGCAGACCAACGCGATTGAGATGAGGTCTTGAAGCCCGTTTTATACTTCAGTCCCTGGCTTCTTTTATAGTCCGCCGGTGAAAGGACCTTCTCGTTATTCAGAAAGTCTGCAATTGCCTGCTGATTATATCCCTGAAGCTTCAATGAAAAAATGCCCCTGACAACCTCGGCTGCATAATCGTCCACGACAAGCTTATGCTTATCATCAGGAGACTTACAGTACCCATAGTTGGCAAAGGCACCTAAACTCTCCATTGCCGCGCTGAATCTGAAACTGCCTTCGCAGTTTTTTTGATAACTCGCGGCAATAGGCCTCGTTCATTATATTTTTTACCGGAATAATAATATCGTCACCGGCGCGGCTATTTTCACTGTCTACATCATCATTGATGGCAATGAAGCGCACGCCGAAGGACGGGAAAATCATTTCAAGATACTTTCCCGTTTCAATATACTCTCGGCCCAATCTGGACAGGTCCTTAACAATAACGCAGTTGACTCTTTTTGATTGTATCGCATGCAGAACACTGCGAAAACCGGGGCGGTCAAAATTCGTCCCGGTATAGCCGTCGTCCTGTGCCTCCTCAACCAAATGAATGTTGGGGTTATTCTGAAGAAAAGCGCGAATGACCTTGCGTTGATTCGCAATGCTGTCACTCTCGTGCTTTGCACCATCATCCTTAGATAAACGGTAATATGCAACTGCATCATATTGTTCTGAACCGAGCGTTTTTTGCCCGTCAAAATAAAGCGCCATAACAAACCTCCTAATTATCTCAGGAAATTCGTTTCCGGTGCCTGCCCGGATGGATGACCGTCCATCCTCATTGACCATATTGATTATGCATTAAAAACGTGCATTTGTCAATGGAATCACACGCTACCACAACTTTCCTGATGTGCGGTCCATGGTGTTTGCGTAAGCTAACAGTCTATCTTGCAGGCTTACCTCAGTATCTGTATAACCGATTTCCACCACAATGCCATCATCTAAATAACAGTATGGATTGCCGATTTGTGCAACATAGTCCCGTATTCTCTCCTTGCGCGGAATTGATGTGTCGATTACCACATTCTTTATCTCCCTGAGCGAAGAGCGTTCCCTGCCGGAATCCGCAAGACCGTCCATCCGGTCACCCCTTTCCTTCATAAGTAATTATTCCCTTTTTAGCTCTTCCTATTCATTTTTTAAGCTTTAATGTCCATCGGCGCCTGCAGCGGCGCCACCTCCAACCGCTTCTGTATTCAAGCCTTCACTCTACATGACGGCAAAATAACGGGTATCCGGCTTTCGCCGGATACCCGTTATTTTTTTGCAGCCCTGCCCGGCAGATGCTCATTTCGTAATTTCGGCCTACGCCTGCTTTACGCGCATCTGCCTAAGCGGTCTTTCTTTATGTAAGGTTTGGATTAGCCCTTGATCTTGCCCTGGTCATCCACAGTGATGACAGTGGCGAAGTCCTTAGCAGCCTTGGTGGTGTCATTGCTGACGGTGATCTTGCCGTCAAACATATCCTTCACCATGGCCTTGTAGTCGTTCTGCGTAAAGGCGCCGTCCTTCCACTGGGTGCTCTCCATGGGGATCTGGACGTAGTTCAGAGTGGGATCGTCGCCGGACACCAGGCCCAGGTTCTGGATCTTACCCTTGTAGTTGTCCCAGTTGCCCTTCACGATAACATCGGTCAGGGTGTCGAAGGTAGCGGGATACAGGCCCTTCATAGCGGAGGTAACGGTCAGAGCCTTGAAGCCGTCGATGGTAGCCTGATCGGCACCCTCACCGGCAGCATACTTGGCGATCACGCCGGCCTGGTCCACGTCAACGCCGATGACCTTGGCGCCGTTGACCTTCTTGGCAGCGTCAACAGCGGAGGTGTAGATACCGCCGCCGCAGGCGAACACGACCTCAGTGCCGCCATTGTACCAGGTATCCATCACAGCGGTGATGTCGGCATCGCCGAAGAACTGACCGCCATAGATGTAGTTGACCTTCACGTCGGTGAGCTTCATCTCAGCGGCGGCAGCGTCAACACCCTGCACGAAGCCGTAGCCATAGCGGACAACGGCGGGGACAGCCATGCCGCCCAGGAAGCCCAGGTTCTTGTAGCCCAGCTTCACAGCAGCGTAGCCGGCCATGTAGCCGCACAGCTCTTCCTGATAGATGGCGCAGTACACGTTGCTCATGTCAACGTACTTTTCCAGCTCCCAGTTGTCGGGAGTGTAGTCATACTTCTCACCAGCCTTGGCCACACCGGCCTCCAGCAGGTCGCCCTTAGCGACGTCCAGAGCGATGAACTTAACATCCTTGTGCTGAGGAGCGGCCTCAACGATGGCGCCGCCGAAAGCATAGCCGGGCATCACGATGACATTGAAGCCCTCTTCCACGGCGCTCTCGATCATAGCCAGCCACACGGTCAGCGGTATTATCGCCGGCGGGCTTATAATACTTGAACTCGATTTTGTTCTTCTCGGCGAAAGCCTTGCATGCCTCATAGGTGGTCTGGTTGAAGGACTGGTCGGTGATGTCACCGTAGTCGGTGATCATAGCGACCTTGTACTCGGTTTTTTGTCCTTGTCCTTGTTATCATCGCCTTCCTTTTTGCCGCAGGCAAAGAGGGACAGGGACATAACAAGAGCCAGGAGCAGAGCAAGATACTTTTTCATGTCTAATCTACCTTTCTTCATTTTTCCGCTGTTTGGGCGGATAGATTTGCATGGTATCTCTACCATGCCTGGTGCTATTTTACCAGTTTTTCTTTAAAAAAGCAAGTCCCAATTTACAAACCAATCGTAAAAGCACAGCCCCTTGTGTGTGCAAAATGCACAAAGGGCTGCGCTTTACAGTGGTTTATGGTGACGTCTCTTACTTGCCTTCCATTTTCACGGCGACCTCCAGGGCGATCTTCATCATGTTGGTGAAGGTAGTCTGGCGCTCATCAGCAGAGAGCTCGGTACCATTGACCAGGTTATCAGAAATAGAGCAGATGGCCAAGGCACGCTTTCCCGTGTAGGCAGCGGTGCAGTACAGAGCGGCGGCCTCCATCTCCACGGCCATGACGCCCATCTTGGCAAAGCGCATGTTCCGCCCGGCAGCGTCATAGAACGTATCAGAGGAATATAGGTTGCCCACGGGCATCTTCACGCCCAACTCCTTAGCGCTCTCCACAGCGGCCATGAGCAGGTCAAAATCGCAGATGGGGGCGTAATTGCCGCCCAGCTCATACTGATCGGCAAAATTGGAATTGGTGCAGGCGCCCTGGCCGGCCATGACGCTGCCCAGCTCCATATCGGCCCGCATGGCCCCGGCGGAGCCCACGCGGATGATATTCTCCACGTCGTACTGGGTATACAGCTCATAGGAGTAGATGCCGATAGAAGGCATGCCCATACCGCTGGCCATGACGGACACAGGCACACCCTTGTAGGTGCCGGTATAGCCTTGGACGCCCCGGACGTTATTGACCAGCTTTGGCTCCGTCAGGAAGGTCTCGGCAATGAACTTGGCCCGCAGGGGATCGCCGGGCATCAGAACGGTCTTGGCGAAATCGCCTTTGCTCGCGTTATTATGGGGGGTAGGCATAGTTAATTTCCTCCTTACTTTTCCATGGCCTTCACGGCCTTGACAATGCGGCTGGTGCCCAGGCGGTCGGCGCCCAGGGCCACGAAATCCTCCGCGTCCTGCAGATTGGCGATGCCGCCGGCGGCCTTGATCTTTACATGAGGGGCGACATGGGCCTTGAACAGGGCTACATCCTCCCTTGTTGCGCCACCGCCGCCAAAGCCGGTGGAGGTCTTGATATACTCCGCACCGGAGTCGGACACCACCCGGCACATTTCGATCTTCTCGGCATCGGTGAGCAGGCAGGTCTCGATGATGACCTTCAGCAGCTTTCCGCCGCAGGCAGCCTTAACGGCCTTGATCTCCTCCAGCACCTTGTCATACAGGCCGTCCTTCACCCAGCCGATGTTGATGACCATGTCAATTTCCGAGGCGCCGTTTTCCACCGCGTCCCGGGCCTCAAAGCACTTGGCAGCGGTGGTGCTGTACCCATTGGGGAAACCGATGACGGTGCAAATGGCGATTTTGCCCGCCACATACTCCGCCGCCTGTTTTACATAGCTGGCCGGGATGCATACGCTGGCGCAGCCGTACTTCACGCCGTCATCGCAGATGGCGCGGGTCTCCTCCCAGGTGGCTCCCTGGCTCAAAAGGGTGTGATCCACCCGCCGGAGAATGTCCTTTACCGTGTCGTTCATATGCAAATAGCTCTCCTTTCGGTCCGTTTTCGCTCAGTATATTTGTAATAATACCACAAATCTACTGCCGCCGCAACCGGATTTAAAGCCCGATATACGGAACCACCAGCGTCAGCAGCATCACCACCGCCAGCAGCAGTGCAATGCCCATAGCTACATATCTTGTCCACTTGGGTCTCATGCGTTTTCCTCCTCCGTAATAATTCTGCGGATACTCTTCTCCACCTTCCGCCGAGGGGCCATGATCTCATGGCCGCAGCCCAGACACCGAAGCTTGATGTCCATGCCGACGCGCAGCACCAGCCACTCCTTGCTGCCGCAGGGGTGGGTCTTTTTCAGCTCCACTTTATCATTTACCTTCAGGTCCATTTCATTCTCCCCCGCCCTTTATCAGGTCCCAATAGTGCTTGGCCGCCTGCTCAGTCTTGTTGTCGGCGTATTCGTAATAGGTGGTGTCCCCCAGGCTCTCGGGCAGGTAGCGCTGCTTCACATAGTGCTTGGGATATACATGCGGATACTTGTACGCCTGGGGCTTTTCGCTGCCGGCGCTGTCCGCATGGACATTTTTCAGGTGCCGGGGGATGTCCCCCACCCTGCCCCTTTCAATATCCTGCATGGCGGCAATGATGGCGTTGTGGGCAGAATTGGACTTAGGTGCCGTGGCCAGCAGCACCGCCGCCTCCGCCAGGGGAAGCCTGGCCTCCGGCAGGCCCAGCTGCACCGCCGCGTCCACGCAGGCCTTGGTAATGGCCATGGCCTGGGGATAGGCCAGGCCGATGTCCTCGGAGGCGATGACCAGCAGCCGCCTGCACGGAGACAAAAGATCCCCCGCCACCAGCAGCCGCCCCAGATAATACACCGCCGCATCCGGGTCAGAGCCACGGATGGACTTCTGCAGGGCTGAGAGCAGATCATAGTGGTCGTCCCCCTCCCGGTCATAACGCATGGCGCTGTGCTGGGCGATCTGGGATGCATCCTCCGTGGTTAAAAGCAGCCTTCCGTCCACGGGCTTTGCCGCCCGGCTCAGCAGCTCCACGGCGTTCACGGCCTTGCGCACGTCGCCGCCGCAGCCGGTGGCGATGGTCAGAGGCACCTCCTCCTCCCAAGAAAGGGGCAGGACGCTCTGCTCCTGTACGATGCCCAGGGCCCGCTCCACCGCCGGGACGGTCTCCTCCGCCGTCAGGGGCTTGAACTCAAACACCGTGCTCCGGGAGAGCAGGGCGTTGTACACATAAAAATACGGATTTTCCGTAGTGGAGGCCACCAGTGTGATCTTGCCGTTTTCCATATACTCCAGCAGGCTCTGCTGCTGTTTTTTATTAAAATACTGTATCTCATCCAGATACAGCAGGGCCCCGTTGGGGGCCACCATGGTCCCCACATCCGCCATGATATTCTTCACATCCTGCAGGGAGGCAGTGGTGGCGTTGAGATGGTAGAGAGTCTTATTGGTCTGCTTGGCGATGATGCCCGCCACGGTGGTCTTTCCCGTGCCGGAGGGGCCATAGAAGATCAGGTTTGTGGCCGTTCCGCTCTCGATAATCCGCCGGAGCATGGCTCCCGGGCCTAAAAGATGCTTCTGTCCCGCCACTTCGTCCAGGGTTTGGGGCCGGATAGCGTCGGCCAAGGGCTGCATCTGCATACGATCCCCCCTTTTTCATAGGATTTTATCATTATAACACAGCGATCCGGGAATTGCAATTTTCTTTCCCGGCATATATAATAGCCGCAAGAGGTGATGTATTTTGAAGAATCCTGTCGAGGTAAACGCCATTATTGCGGAGCTGGAGCGCCTGTATCCGGACGCCCTGTGCTCCCTGGAATATAAAAAGGACTATGAGCTGCTCTTTGCCGTGCGCCTGTCCGCTCAGTGTACCGATGCCCGGGTGAACCAGGTGACCCCCGCCCTTTTCGCCCGCTTCCCCACCCTGGAGTCCTTCGCCCAGGCCGATGAGGAGGAGGTAGGGCAGTATGTCCACTCCTGCGGCTTTTGGCGGGCCAAGGCCCACGATCTGGTGGCCTCCGCCCAGATGCTTCTGCGGAACTTTGGCGGCAAGGTGCCGGATAATATGGAGGATCTCCTGCGCCTGCCCGGAGTAGGCCGCAAGACCGCCAACCTCATTTTAGGGGACATTTACGGCAAGGAGGGCTATGTCTGCGACACCCACTGCATCCGCATCACCGGGCGCTTAGGCCTCACCGATGGCAGCAAGGACCCCCTCCGGGTGGAAAAGCAGCTGCGCACCTGCCTCCCTCCGGAAAAGTCCAGCGACTTCTGCCACCGGATGGTCCTCCACGGCCGGGCCGTGTGTACCGCCCGTAATCCCCACTGCGATGCCTGCACTCTCCGTCCATTATGTGACACAGGCCGGGCCGCCGAGTGACTTCCCCTGAAATATTCTCAAAAAGCAGTAGTATTCGGCGTGGGCTTTGCCCTGCTGCTGCCGGTTTTCTTCGGCCTGGACGGCGTGCTGTATTCCATGCCGGTGTCCGACGTCTTGACATTTGCCGCTGCAGCGTTTATCATTGTTAAAACCTATCGTGAACTAAATGCGGAAGGAGCGCATGTATTATGAAGAACAGAGTCATCACCATTAGCCGCGAGTTTGGCAGCGGCGGACGCACCATCGGCAAAAAGGTCGCCGAAAAGCTGGGCATCCCCTGCTACGATTCCGAGCTAATCCAGGAGTTGGAAAAGCAAACCGGCTTTGCCGCAGACTATGTGAAGGAAGCCGGTGAATACGCTCCCGGCGGCTTTTTGGCCTCGGCCCTGTCCAACCGGATGTTTGGCCCCACCAATGAGGATATTCTTTGGGCGCAGCAGTATAAGGTCATCACCGCTTTGGCCGAAAAGGGCCCCTGCGTCATCGTGGGGCGCTGCGCTGACTATATTCTCCAAGACAAGGCCGATTGTCTGAAGGTCTTCATTCACGCGGACATGGCCTTTCGGGCCCACCGCATCGTGGAGGTATACGGCGAGCGAGACCAATCTCCGGAGGAACGGCTGAAGGACAAGGATAAGCGCCGGGCGGCCTATCACCGCTTCTACACCGACATGAAGTGGGGTCACGCCCAAAACTATCACATCACCCTTAACAGCGGCGTTCTGGGTATCGCCAAATGTGTGGACATCCTGGCCCAGCTGTTCTGACCAGCTCCCTGCGGTACTAATTTCCCCGGGACATCATATACTGCCTTGAATGAAGCAGAAAGGATGATGCCCCGTGGACATGCAGCAGGTATTGCAGCAGGTAAAAAATGATCCGCAGATGGTACAGCGCGTCATGCAATCCCCAGATGGACAGAAGCTGATGCAGCTGCTTACAAGCGCAGACGGCGGAAGCACTCTGAGCCAGGCCGCCACAGCGGCAAGCAGCGGCAACACCGCCCAAATGGTCGCCATGCTGAAGAAGATTATTCAATCTCCGGAGGGTGCAGCCCTCATGGGCCGCCTGGGCAGCCAGATACAGCAGTAGAAGGGGGTGCGGCCATGTCGGAACTGGAAGACAAGCTCAACTCCCTCCTGTCGGATCCCGCCGGCATGGCGCAGGTGGTGCAGCTGGCCCAGCAGCTCTCCTCCACTATGGGGGAGTCTCCTCCCCAGCCGGCGTCTAATGCCGCCCCGGGCCCCTCCTCCGCTGCACCCGACCCAAATCCCGCGGGCTTCAGCTCTCTGCTGGGCAGCGTTGATCCTAAGGTCATCGCCAAATTCCTGCCGATGCTGCAATCGCTCACCGCAGACCAAAGCCATTCCATGCAGCTTTTAAATGCACTGAAGCCATACCTGAAGGAGGAGAAACAGGCCAAGGTAGAGCGGGCAGCCCGGCTGGCACGACTCATCACTGTGGGCAAGCGTTTCCTGTTGGAATGGGAGGGATGAGCAGATGTATAACCGCTATATGCGCAATGACGCCGGCGCCTATATCCGGATGCCGCAGGATGACGCACCTCCGCCCGGGCCCAAGCCGCCTTCGGGACCCGGAGCCTCCCCGAAGGCGAAGCCATCTCCCGGCCCGCCGCCCATACCTGCACCGCCCCACCGGCCGGAGCGAGATATTCTGAACCGCTTTCTGGAAAGGCTGCATTTGGGTGACCTGGACTCCGGCGACCTGCTGGTGCTGCTGCTCCTGTTCATGCTGTTCCGGGAGAATGCCGACGAGGAGCTGCTCATCGCCCTGGGTCTTTTACTAATCCTGTAAAAAAATATCCGTCTATGCCGGTGCACCCGGCAAAAGAAAGCAGGCACTCTTTTCGAGTGTCTGCTTTCGCACTTTCGGGTGCATGGCACATGGCGCGGGCCCGACTTTTTATTGTGCTGCAATAGGTCTCTTTTTCAGGGCGAAGTGGGCATACAGAGTAAGCAGAGCGCTGAGCAGCAGCTCCGTATAGTAGCTCAATCCCCTGCTGAGAATCATACCCGGCAGCAGCAAATGCCCCGTAAACACAGGGACAAAAATCGTCAGAAACAGCTTTTCGCTTATGCCCATCCCACCCGGCAGGGGCAGCATATCCACAGAGATGGAAATCGCCGCCTGCAGCAAAAGAATAGTGGCCGAAACGCCCTGCAGCCCAAAGGCCCGGTATACAAAATAGGTGGACAGGAACAGCGAAAGCCGCTGTGCAAAGGTGATGCCCAGTACATTGAGCACCACAAGCTTATGGGTTTTAAAATATGCCGCCGTCTCCCGGTATTTTTCCATGCCGGCCTCCAGCTTTTCATGGCGGCTCTCCTTACAGCGCAGCAAATGCAGCCGCTCCAGCAGCGCCAGGCCCCCGCGCATTATGGACCGGGCCAAGGAGTTATGAAAAACCAGCACCACCAGTATCGCCACACAGATCACGTTCAGCCCAATGCCCAAATAAAACACCGGCAGAATCTGCTGCAGATAAGTATGGAGAAAGCCCTGCCCAAACGCCATCAATCCCAGGCCCATCAGCACCAGCACCGCTTTGTAGGTGATGGTGATGACCATCAGCACCAGGGTAGACACCGGGACAGGAATATCCTTTTGCCGCATATAGTATATCTGGGCGGGCTGGCCGCCGGAGGCGGAGGGGGTAATGCAGCTGTAAAAAAAACCGATGGATGAAAACAAAAAGCAGGTCCACTTTTTCAGCCGCACATGCAGGGTGCCCATCATATAGTATATGATAATGGACTCACCCCATATGAAGAATACTACGCACAGCGCCGCCGGGGCCAGCCAAAGCTTCCGCACCTGGGCGATGACCGCCAGCGTCTGATGCAGGTCTTCCCCGCGGAACACCATATACACCGTGACCCCGAAAACCAGGAGCAGGAACAGGATCTCCCCTATTAGCTTTTTATTCTTCATACCGCGCTCCGATCTCCGCTCCCGCCCGTGCAGACGTTTCCTATACCCGAGGGCAAAAACAAAGCGCAATCCCCTATCCGAAGCTGCGCTCTGCCAAATTCTTCACCTGTGAGCCATTATACCGACCAGCCGGTGGGATGTCAACCGGTTTGTTGCCCCTCCCCGCCGGAGCTGCGCAGGCGGCTTTATGATAACGCTGCCGCCCCGGAAAGCGGCTTGAGGGCTATCTCCCGGAAAAAGCTATACAAAATCGCCATTTTTTTAAAATATTTTCCCTTGTTTTTTTTGGAGATTTTGAGTACAATAGGAACAAGGCAGCGGTGGACCGCCGCCGATTCCCGCCGCCGGGTACCACTCCACTTCATGGTGCCGGGCGGTCAAAAAAAGGAGGAATAAAATCCCGCTGTGACTGGCGGTGCGGCAGTGTGGAGACCTGTCGTAAAGCGGCGCACCCATAGTGGTGGCCGTGAGGCTGCTCCTTGCGGAGGCAGAGCAGCTGCAGTCAAGTAAAATGGCAAAAGTCATTCTCAAGAACCTGAAGAAAGTCTACCCCAACACAGAGAAGAAAAAGAAAGGCAAAAAGGGCGAGGAGGTCAAAAAATCCAACCTGCAGATCACGGCCGAGGGCGTCGTGGCCGTGCAGGAGTTCAATCTGGAGATTGCCGACAAGGAGTTTATCGTCCTGGTCGGGCCCTCCGGCTGCGGCAAGTCCACCACCCTGCGCATGGTCGCCGGTCTGGAGGAGATCAGCGATGGTGAGCTGTACATCGGCGACAAGCTCATGAACGATGTAGAGCCCAAGGATCGGGACATCGCCATGGTCTTCCAGAACTACGCCCTGTACCCCCATATGACGGTATACGAGAACATGGCCTTCTCCCTGAAGCTGAAGAAGACCCCCAAGGACGAGATCGACCGGAAGGTCCGCGAGGCCGCCGAGATTCTGGACATCACCCAGTATCTCGACCGCAAGCCCAAGGCCCTTTCCGGCGGCCAGCGGCAGCGTGTTGCCATCGGCCGGGCCATTGTACGCAATCCCCAGGTCATGCTGATGGACGAGCCTCTGTCCAACCTGGATGCCAAGCTGCGCAATGAGATGCGCGCGGAGATCATCAAGCTGCGCCAGCGCATCAACACCACCTTTATCTACGTCACCCACGATCAGACCGAGGCCATGACCCTGGGTGACCGCATTGTTATCATGAAGGACGGCTTCATCCAGCAGATCGGCACCCCACAGGAGGTGTTTGACCACCCGGCCAACCTCTTTGTGGCCGGCTTCATCGGCACACCTCAGATGAACCTGTTCGATGCGCAGCTGGTGAAAAACGGCGAGAAATACGCCGTGGTCATGGATGGCGTTACCGTGGAGCTCAGCGATGAAAAGCAGGAGCGCCTGCGTGCCCACAACGTGCAGCCCCAGGACATCACCCTGGGCGTCCGGCCCGACCATCTGATGCTCTGCGCCGACGCTATCAAGGGTAAGGTGGACGTCAGTGAGCTCATGGGCTCCAGTGTCCATCTTCATGTCACCGCCGGCGGCAGGGACGTCATTGTCATCGTGCCCACCAACGGTGCGGCAACGCACTTCCCCATGGGCAGCGAGGTGAACCTCATTTTTGGCGGCAACGTAGCCCATGTGTTCAGCAAAGAAACCGGCAAAAACCTGGAGTGGTAACCATGCAGCGGTATATTGGCATTGACCTGGGTGGCACCAACATCAAGGGTGCCCTGGTCAGTGAAACAGGCAAAATTCTGAAGCAGCGTTCCGCCCCCACCCATACGGAGGCAGGGGCCGAGGCGGTGACGAAAACCATTGCCGCCATGATTTGCGCTCTGGCGGAGGGCGAATCCGTCAGCGGCGTGGGCATGGGCTGCCCCGGCACAGTGGATGACCAGGAGGGCACGGTGGTCTATGCCTGCAATCTCGGGTGGGTACACTACGATGTGCGCACCGCCCTGCGGGAGCTGACCGGCTACAGCGTAAGATTGGTGAACGATGCCAACGCCGCCGCCTTGGCGGAGGCTGCGGTAGGGGCCGCCAAGGGCGCCCAGAGCGCAGTGGTGGTCACCCTGGGTACCGGTGTGGGGGGCGGCGTGGTGCTGAGCGGCAAGCTGCTCACCGGGTTCACCGGTGCCGCCAGCGAGCTGGGTCACATGACCATTGTGGCAGACGGAGAGCTCTGCGCCTGCGGGCAAAAGGGATGCTTTGAAACGTATGCCTCGGCCACGGCTCTTATCCGCATGACAAGGGAGGCCATGGCACGGCATCCGCAGAGCGCCCTGCACCGGATCGCCGCAGAAAACGGCGGCGTGGACGGACGCACGGCATTTTTGGCCCGGCAGGTGGGCGATGCGGCAGGCGGCGAGGTGGTCCGGCAGTATATCCACTATCTTGCCATCGGCGTCGGCAACATCGTTAACATCTTCTTCCCGGAGGTGGTGGCGCTGTCCGGAGGTATAGCTAACCAGGGCGAGAACCTGCTGGCTCCCCTACGAGAGGAGGTCGCGCAGCGGGAATACGGTGCGGCGTACTCCAAAAAACACCCCCGCATTCTCTGCTGCACCCTGGGCAATGACGCCGGCGTCATCGGCGCGGCCCTGTTTGCGAAGGACTGATTGAAAATTAAAAACAGGCACAGCCTGCGGCTATACCGTAGGCTGTGCCTGTTTTTCAGCTTATCGTGCCGTAGAAACCGCGTCAATTTTCCCCATTACAGGGCCGTTCCCTTCTTAGGGATGAAAAAGTGTCTCATGTCCACGCCCTCCAACGCCAGCAGCTTTGCCTTTCGGTCTATGCCGCCGCCGTATCCGGTAAGATTGCCGCCGGCGCCCACCACACGATGGCATGGGATCATCAGGGAAATAGGGTTGTGCCCCACGGCGCCGCCCACTGCCTGGGCAGACATCCGCTCCATTCCCTGCCGCCGGGCCGCTTGCGCAGCAATCTCTCCGTAGGTCATAGTCTGCCCATAGGGAATGGTCAGCATAATGTCGCAGATGCACTTACGAAACGGCGTGGAGTCATAGCGCATGGGCGGCAGGAAGTCCGGCTCCCGCCCGGAGAAATAAATATCCAGCCAGCGCTTTGCCTCCCGGAGCAGCGGGTGCTCTCCTCGCTCGGTCTCCGGGGGCAGGATATTGCCGTAGTGTCTTTGCCCATTGAACCACAGGCCGATGACAGCGTCCTCATCGCAGGCCAGGGTGATCGTGCCCAAGGGGGACGGATATTCGGTGAAATAAGTCATTATGTATTCTCCTTATCTGCGCCCGCGCGCTGCAGACAGCAAGATGAGAGACACTTTTGTGTATCTCATCCTTGGTACGCCCGACTGGATTCAAACCAGCGGCCTTTAGAGTCGGAGTTATCAGACCGTCAAGCCACAAACCGTTGTGGTACAAGGATTTGGTAGGAATTGCACAAATTTGCGGCATTTTATGAGAAAACCTCAGAAGCCTTGCGCCACAGGGCTTCCGAGGTTTTTCGCGGTAGTAGTCAAACAGTAGTCTGGATAAAATGCGGGTTCAGCAGCCCAGTTCAGCTGAATATCTTTACCCTCTATCCCTGAATCAGATCAGCGGCATCGCATCCAAGTACTTTGGCAAGGTCAAGCACAATACCGGCCTGCGCTTTTGCAAGTTCGTACTGCTTCTGTTCGTAGAGCTGGATCATTCGCAGGAGACTCCGGATGCCTCACCGAGCTGCTGCTGTGTCAGCCCTCTCGCCTTCCGTATAAGCTGTAGCTTAGACTTACGGCTATCCTTGTTCCTTTGAATGATCTCATCTGCACTCTCCACGAATTTGCTTACATCCGCTTCGTGCAGGATATATAGAGACATCACTACCGATAGTGTCAATCCGTATTCTACCATATCGCTGAAGCGTCGGTTTGTTTCCCACTGGTAATAGGCAAGGATCCATCCGGCCCAGTACTCTCTCCCCTTTGAGGATAGATGGGGCTGATGATGACGCTCACTCTGCATATTCACGGCAGCAAGCACAGCGTCTGCCAGTTCAACCCCCCGACATTCCTGCAACATACTTCGGATTTCCATTCTCGAATTTTGAGGCAATTCCGGAGGAAATGAACCAGCCAAAGAAGTCATCCGGTGCATAGCCGAGTGTACACACGGCGTACTCGACCATATCTCCGAGATTGGCCATTGCATCATCCAAGTATAATTCGTTGTAGGCGTTCATCTTCATTCCCCCATTCTTCCCGAATGATGTCCAGCACATATTTTTCAGACAAAACCGTTTCACGATCCTTCTCTTTTGCAAAATCCTCGCGCGCTTTACTGTCTCGTGCCAGCTTCTTCGGATAATACATATCACACGGTGCAGGAATGGCTTCCTCAAATTTAAATCGAGCAAACGCTTTTCCCGATATCGCAACGATCTGTTCGCCCAGCTTCCCAAGTAACATCGCTTTTTCAAGCTGTTGGAGAGAAATCGTATTATTCAGAAACGCACTTGCGAATGAAAAATAAGAATCGTCCGCCCGATATCCTTTGATGACATCATACTGCTTATACTCTACCGCAAAATGCTCGCCAATATACTGCTTGGCTTGCCTTGCGACTGCCCCGCCAATACGGAACTTCCGATTATTCAGCAGTACATAAAGCCAATTGAGAATATGATAATTACCTCCTGTAAGCGAGAGGATAGACAGGCCGTTTAAATCAAAGGCATATCGATTTGCAAAGCCATCCGCTTCAGTGGAACAAGCCCACTCCTTTGCAAGCTCCACACTCTCAGTACAGTAGAACCCCAGTCCGTAATCGTTGTTTGGGTTTCCTTTGCCAATAACAGGCTGTTGGATAATTTGACTGGAACCATGATAAACGCAGATTATTTTATTCATAGCTGTGCCTCTTTCACGAGCCTATCGCTCCACTGATAGCTTTAACTTGAATTGATTATATCGCTATGGCGATAGTTTGTCAACAAGAAAACTTCTGGTGTTTCTCTGTCTGCAACGATATCTGTTGTTTCGACGTAACCGCCACAGCAAATGACGCATAGACACACATAAGCAAATTAGTAAGGTCCCTCATACCAAGTATATTTTTCGTTTCCTGACCGATACTTTAACTATAAAAACGAAAGATAAGGATGGTCAGCATATGAATAATATGGATTTAGGATACGAAATGTTTTGCTATCAATGTGAGCAAACAGCGAACGAACGGAAAGGGCTGCACAAAGCTTGGGGTTTGCGGAAAGACACCGGAAATCGCCAATCTGCAGGATTTGCTGATCTTTCAAATCAAAGGGATCAGCTGTTACGGAAAGGTTCTGCAAGATGAGGGACAGCATATCGATAAAAATATCATACGTTTTATCGAAAATGTTCTTTTCACAACGCTGACGAATGTTAATTTTGATTCGAAAGTACACGTGGAATTATTGAACGAATCACAACGGATAAAAGATCATTTAAGAAATATTACGGGAGAGATTCACAATCAGACACCTTACGCCACTTATGATCTTCCCGAAACAAAAACACAAATGCTAAAGGATGCTCAATTCGCGGGAATTATGTATGATAAATCCCTTGACCCGGATATTCGCTCATTGAGGCAAACCATTTTATACGGACTGAAAGGTATCAGCGCCTATGGGCATCAGGCAAGAGAACTGGGCTATTACAGTGATGAGGTAGATGAATTTTATATTCAGGCATTGGAAGCTCTCACAGACGATAACCTTACAGTGGAAGAACTGATCCGAATGACCATGCGCACCGGAGAAGCGGCAATTGAGGTTATGAAAAAATTGGATGAAGCCAATACTGCAGTTTACGGAAATCCGGCACCCCATAGGGTCAATATCCATATGAGGAAAGGACCCTTTATCGTTGTTTCGGGACATGATTTGAAGGATTTGGAAATGCTGCTGGAACAAACAAAGGGAACGGGGGTCAATGTGTATACACACGGTGAAATGCTGCCGTGCCACGGATATGAGGGATTAAAAAAAGTACCCCCACCTTGTCGGAAATTTCGGTGGTGCGTGGCAAGATCAACAAAAACAATTTGATGATCTTCCGGGATGTATTCTAATGACGACGAATTGCCTTATGCGGCCGAGAGAGAGCTATAAAGGCCGAATCTACAGCACGAATGTAGTGGGCTGGGAAGGGGTAAAACACATTGGGAAAAGAGAAAACGGTGAAAAGGATTTCAGTGAAATCATTCAGCAGGCAATAGAATTGGGCGGCTATCCGGAGGATCAGAAGCCCCACGAGATACTTGTCGGATTCGGGCATCATTCGGTATTAAGCGATTCTGACAAAATCGTAGCGGCAGTAAAAGCAGGAAAAATCAGACATTTCTTTCTTATTGGCGGCTGTGACGGAGCAAGACCCGGTCGAAACTATTATACAGAGTTTGCTAAGATGGTCCCGAAAGACTGCGTGATATTAACGCTCGCATGCGGAAAATACAGATTTAACAAACTGGATTTCGGTGAAGTAGCGGGTCTGCCGAGACTTTTGGATGTCGGGCAATGCAATGATGTATATTCTGCCATACGGATCGCAACAGGTTTAGCAGATGCTTTTGGTACCGATGTAAACGGATTGCCTTTGTCGTTGATCGTATCATGGTACGAACAAAAGGCTGTTGCTGATTTGCTGGCATTATTGAGTCTGGGAATTAAAGGCATATATTTAGGCCCTACCCTGCCGGCATTTTTGAGCCCGAATGTGCTTCAGTATTTAGTGGACACATTCGACTTGCGGCTTATTACCAATGCTGAGGATGACATTAAGACCTGCCTGAAACAGAATATTTGAGAAATCAGGAACCGTCAATGCACTTTGATAGTAACCGTAGAACCTGACAGCGCACAGTATAAGAGAGCTGGCACGAGCCAGCTCTCTTTAATCTTTTGACATCCTGCATTCATCCAGTGCGTGGACGGCGTGAGGTGTTCCTCCCATGTTGTGTCCATCTCGCTCAACTTGGGCGCGATTTGCAACCCCCACAAAAGATATCGGTATTATCAGCTTTATACCGGCGCATTTGAGCTGGAATGATCTTGAGGAGTCTTGAAAACGTACAATTTTCAAGACTCCTCAAAAATTTTTGCAGCAATATTCTCCAATGCGTCACTGAAAATCTCATGAACACGGATCAGCGAAACGACCTCGCAGATAAACCGCGCCATCAGTGCCTTTTCGTCCCACCATGTTCTCTGCGGCGTTGCGTGATGTCCCGCGTCCTGCTCCGCCTCCGCTTTGGCGGCGCGGATGGCCTTCTGCGCGGAGAGCCACCGGCCGTAGGCCCCGCCGTACAAGTCCTTTTTCAGTTTCCGCAGCGCGGCCTTGTACGCCTTCTCCGCTCCGCTGGGGCCATTGTAGTTGAGCCGGATGGCCAGCTCCTGAAAGGTCATGCCAACCTCGTCCGGCTGACCGATGCCAAGGTAGCTTCGCACCAGATTCAGCTCTCTGGGCGTCAGCACCTCCTCCATCCGCTGCATCAGCAGCGTCCGGCGCATGAGGCGGTCATAGGTCACGGCAGGATCGCCGCCGCAGCTGACGGAGAACACATCGTCACCTAACTGCCGGACGCAAAATAGCGTCCGGTATTCTTTTATCAACGCCCCAGCTACCTTGGTAGATACATTCAGTTCTCCGCACACCACCTTGACAAACTCAGCATCAGATGCGTCCCATCCCTCGGCGCAGAGGTATGCCACTCTGCGCAGTTGGCTGCCGCGGCTGGCTGGGACGGACAGCGGGAAGGCATGCCGCGCGGCGTAGTCAGACTGCGTTGCTTCTATCGCGGGCGTCGCATAGGTCAGCAGCTTTGTTCCGTAGGCGGGATCAAAGCGCCCTGCCGCGTCCAGCAGTGCCAGCGCTCCCTCCTGCTTCAAGTCCTCCATCTCACACCATGGCGTGTACGCCCGCGCCAGTTCGGTGAGGTAGCCCTCGTTCTGTGAGATGAGCCGCTCCGCGGCGTTTTTGTCTCCGGCTTGCATTCGCAACGCCAGCTCTTCATTGCAGGGGCCGTCCCCGGCAACGGTGTACATATTTTTCGTCACAGGAACGCCCCCTTCCTCATTTCAGCCGCTTTTCTGCCTCCGCGTAAATGTGTTCCAATTCCATGTCCCGCGCATATCCGTCAGCGGCATAGTCGTTGTCCATCAGTGCCTTGTCCCGGTAGCTCCCCGCCAAATACAGTGCCTCCCGCCGCAGGTCATCGGAGATCTTCCCTCTCTGGTGATGCTTGCGGATCGTCCCGGTTCGTGTATTGAACAGGCGGTAGACCGGGTGCTGGTTGTTCTGCTCCTTCTGGTGCATCATCGCGCCGTACTGCCGGCAGGTATAGCGGCTGTCCTGCGGGGCGACGCCGTCGCAGTATTTAGGGATGTGGCCGTTGGTGGTCAGAAAGTATCTCCCGCAGCCTTGGCACTGGCTGGGCGCGTGGCCGTGGTGCAATCCGTTCATCAGGTCATAGGTGTAGAAATCGGTCAGGCGTGGAAAAATCACCCGTTCTACAAACACCATTTCTCTTTCGTTTTTAGGACTGCGGGCAAACACATAGGTGGAGGACAGCTCCGGGTAGACCGTGAACGGCTCCATATCCAGGCTCTGCAAACTCCGCATCTCATCCCAAAACTGCTCGCTGTTGAAGCAGTCATGCGCGGCCACGGCAAAATGCGTTTCGTTCCGTTTTTTCAGCCGCCGCAGATAATCCAGCTCAAAGAACCGCCCCGCCGCATAGAAGTGATACATAGCGATAGGGATGCGTATGATCCCGACGCAGAATCTCAGGAACTCCGAATCGGGCGTCCGTATTTGGGGGAGTGCGTTCTCGTCAAACAGGATATTGATCCGGCGCATTTCCTTCTCATAGTCATTATAGCAAAAGGGCGGATACTTCCAAAGAAGCTCGGTCAGATACAATATCCGTTCCCGCAGCTGCGGGAATACCGCCGCAGCCTCCTCATCGCTGCCCTGTACCACCACAGGGAACAGGAAGGTTGGTGCGCCGCCGGCCTGTATCAGCTCCGGCAGGTCTTCTTCGGGAATGTTCAGAATGGACATCGCCATAAATCCCGCCGGGAACTCCTGCTCCTGATAAAAGATCTTGTCATTCCAGACATCCATTGTGAACTGCGTGAAATCGTTGTTCTGCTGTATCCAGCGGCATAGCATCGCCCCCTGTCCCATATCCGTTTTACAGCTGTCCCGCGATATTCTCATTCTATCAAAAAATACAGAATAATCAAGTGAAGGGGTTAGAGCCTCGACTGCAGCGAGGTCTCTGCCCTTATCCTTTTTATCCGGAGGTTTTTTATGTCTCAAATCAAACGACTGCAAACCATTGACGCGGACACGCTGCAAAGCACCGCTTACGAGCCGGTCTCCTTCGTGGTCGACGATCTGTTGCCCCAGGGGCTGCACCTGCTGGCAGGCGCGCCGAAGATCGGCAAATCGTGGCTGGCACTGTGGCTGTGTCTCTGCGCCGCGCAGGGCAAGCCGCTCTGGACGTTCGCCACACGCCCGTGCGAGGTGCTGTACCTCTGTCTGGAGGACAGCTTCCAGCGCATCCAAAGCCGCCTCTTTGATCTCACGGAGGACGCGCCGCCCACACTGCACTTCGCCGTCATGTCCCAGCAGCTCCACAACGGGCTGGTGGAACAGATCGAGCAATTTTTGAAGGAGCATCCGCAGACCAAACTCATCGTCATCGACACGCTCCAGCGCATCCGCACCGCGGGCAATGACGCGAATCCATACGCCAGCGACTACCGGGACATCGGCGTTCTGAAAGCGCTGGCGGACAAGCACCGCATCGCCATTCTGCTGGTGCATCACCTGCGGAAGATGAATGACGATGATCCCATGAACATGATCTCCGGCACCACCGGACTCAGCGGTGCCACCGACAGCAACTTCGTCCTCCGCAAGAGCAAGCGCAGGGAGAACACCGCCACGCTCTACTGCACCGGGCGGGACATCCTCTACCGGGAACTGGCGCTGGAGTTCGACGGTGAGGATCACGTCTGGAAGCTGCTGTCAGATGACTGCGAACAGAAAGAGCAGCCCAACGAGAGAATTCTTTTTCTTCTCTCTGAATTGCTGCGCCGGCAGCCGGAAATCAGCGCCCCTGCCAAGGCGCTGTTGGAAAAGATCGACCCTGCCGGTGCGGAGGGACTGACCCCCAACAGTTTCTCCCACCGAATCCGCAAAAGCGTTGACGCTCTAAGGAGAAACGGCATTACGGTGTCCTTCCGCAAGAGCAACGGCGAACGGCTGATCTGCCTGAAAAGGGTCGATGGTGTCGATGATTCCGCTATCGAAAACATCGTCACCATCGACCCTGATAACCCACCGTGTTTCGGCGTGTGAGCCGCTGTGTGCGCGTTTGGGGGATGGGGTGGCGTGTGTACCCGCCGAGGGGAGATTCAGCCCGCACAGGGCGAATTCTGGGGTGGTATAAAAACGGCGAATACGCCGCCGTGACCCGCGGGCGTCCAGCGTTTCAACGGCATGAAGCGCACGCCGAGGGTAGTGATACCACCCCCACACAGAAATGCCGAAAAAATGCAAAACGGGAGTTTTATCACCTCCCAACAGGGCTCCCGCCGAAACCCAGCAAAGCGGTTTCGGTGGGAAGAGGACGAGCGACAGAGAGAGCGAGTTCTGCCGCTTGCGGCGGGACGGGGGATTCGTCGTCCGCTCGGACGACGGCCAGCATCGCATTTGTCTGGTCTGCGGCGAAGCCGCTGCCCTGCCAAACGCTCTGGGCGGGGCATGGCCCCACACCCCCAAGCTGCGGGCAGAAGCCCACACCCACTTTTAGCTACGATTGGAGAAAAACATGAAAAAAGATATCAAATTCAGCACGCGCATGGCGTCCGCTGACCGCGAGAAGATCAGGGCGCTGGCGGCGAAGGCCCACATGTCCATGAGCGACTACGTCACCGCCTGCTGTCTCGGCAAGCGGATCGTGGTCATCGACGAACAGAAGGAGCTGCTCCGCCAGCTCAAGGGCATTGGCAGCAACATCAACCGCCTCACTGTCCTCGCCAACATGGGCAAGGTGCAGGTCATCGGTCTGGAAAAAGCTGCCGGTGAGCTGTCCGAGGTCAGCGCCGCTCTGCGGGCTGTCATGGAAGGTCGGTGAGCCGTATGGCCATCATACATTTTGTGAACTACAAGCGGGGCACACAGTCCCGCGCCGCCATGCGCGGCGTGATGCTCTACGTCATGCAGGAGATGAAAACCACATAGGAGGGCGCGCCGCTCGTCAGCGGCATCAACTGCCAGCCGCAGAGCGTCTACGACGATTTTCTGAACACGAAACTCCTCTACCACAAGGACGGCGGCACGATGTTCTATCACATGGTGCAAAGCTTTCCGAAAGGCGCGGCGGTCGATCCCCGACAGGCCCACGAAGCCGCGCGGCGGCTGGCGGAGTTTTTCGACGGCTGCGAGGTGCTGGTCTGCACCCACGTCGACCGAGAGCATATCCACTCCCACTGCATCATCAACTCCGTCAACTTCGATACCGGCAAAAAGCTGCACATGGCGAAGGAACAACTGCAGGAGCTGATGCGGCGCAACGACGCAATCTGTCAGGAAATGGGTCTTCCTGTCTTTGATGCGCCAACGCAGCAGGCCCGCGCATGGGCGGCGCGGAGTATCACACAGCTCTGAGGGGCCAAAGCTGGAAGCTGCGGCTCATGAACACCATCGACGAGTGCATGAAGTACGCCGCCGACAAGGACGCCTTCGTTTCCCTGATGGCGTCCGAGGGCTACGCCGTCCGCTGGGAGAGCAGCCGCAAGTACATCACCTACACCACACCGGACGGCATGAAATGCCGTGACAACAAATTACACGAAGAAAAGTATTGCAAGGAGGCCATGGAACATGAATTCAGAATACGGGCAAAGCTCATCGAGAGAAAATTGCGAACAGAGGAAACCAATGGAGGAATTGAAACGGCTGAATCAGCCGCGCAGCGCGCCACAGCCGCAGACGATGCAGCCCATCGTGATCCAGTGCGATCTGCCGCAGGCGTTGGGCAAGCTGACGGAGCAGGCAGACGGAATAAACTGGGAGCTGGAGGAAATTCGGAATATGCTGCCGGAGCTGAGAATGCGCATCGACCTGACGTCGGTGCAGAAGTCGCTCGTGGAGATGCAGCAAACGCTGACGGAGATGAACAAACTGCTGGAACGGGTTGGGAATCTGAGCGAGAAGTATTCCTCCAAGTGGATCGACTGGCTCCCGGATTTCAGCCTGCTGGTGGCCCTCAAGTGGATCATGCTGGTGCTGATCCTTGGCACGGCGGCACTGGCGGGTTGGTATGGCGCGGCGGCGATCCGCAGCCTGTTTCTCTGATGCCCGCCGTGGCTGGGCTGGCTGCCGCAGGGACACTACTGGATGAAGATGAGGACGCCGAGGAAAAGCGGCGGCGCATGGAGGCGAAAATCGCCGCCGAAAACTTCGGCGCGGCGGTCGGCTTCGCCGCAGGCGCGGCTCTGGCGGTAAAAGAAAAATTGGATGAACAGGCCATGCGGGAAGAACAGAAACAGCAACAGCATGAGCAAACGATGGGAGGACTCTAAAAATGGCAAGCATCAAAAAATTAGATGAGCGACGATATAAGATCACCGTCAGCAACGGCTACCGGCCCAACGGCAAAAAAATCAGCAAGGCAAAGACCATCCAAGTCCCGCTCGGCGTCCCCAAGCGCGGCATCGGGCAGTATGTCACCCACGCCGCCGAGGAGCTGGAGCGCAGCTTCAAGACTGGCTACGCCGAGGACGGCGAGATGACCTTTGAGGAATTCGCCTCCCGCTGGCTGAAACGGCAGACGAAATATGCCCCCAGCACCATCGCTACATACCGGCGGATGCTGGAGGTGGTGTATCCCATGATCGGCGGCATCCGCCTCAATAAGCTCCGACCGATGGCACTGGAAAATATGTTCTCCGAACTGCGTAAGCGCAAGCACCATGGAAAGCACATCAACGAATCCACCGCGCAGCGGTACCTCTCCGTGGTCTCCGCCGTGCTCAGCGACGCCAAGCGCAATGAGATCATCGAGAAAAATCCCGCGCGGATGTTAGACCTGCCCACACCGCAGCGCACGGTGCAGCGCATTCCCACGCGAGGCGAGGTGAAAAAGCTGCTGGACGCGCTGGCAAAGGAGCCGCGACACTACCGTCTGTTTTATCTGCTCTCCATGTACACCGGCTGCCGCCGGGGCGAGCTGAGCGCTCTGCAATGGTCGGACTTCACCGGCACGCAAAACGGTCTGCTGCTCACCGTCAGCCGCTCCCGCAGCAGCGTTCCCGGCAAGGGCATCGTGGAGGGCAGCACCAAAAACGGCAAGAGCCGCGAAGTCTACCTCTCCTCTGACCTGCGGGGCATCCTCCTCGCCTACAAGCGCCGCAAGCAGATGGAGGCGGACAATCAGCGCCGCAGGCTCAGTCCCTACCTCTTCACCGACGAGCAGGGGCGGCTCATCCACCCGGACACCTTCACCAAGCGGCTGCGGAAGATCTATGCCGCCATCGGCTTTCCGCGGGAGTACCACCTCCACACCCTACGGCACTACTTCGTGACCTCGCTTCTGCACTGCGGCGTGGACAAGCAGACGGTGGCAGACCTCGTAGGTCATGCGGACACCGGCTTTCTGGAGCGTACCTACTGCCACCCCCAGCAGGCGCAGAAGGAGCAGGCGGCTGACTCCATGCTCACCATGCTCCGTCCGGACGGCGAGCAGATTTTCAATCTCGCCGCCGTCTGTCCTCCGAAGCGGCACAGCGCATGATTGTTGCTTTCGTAGAAATACATTTTTCCAAGAAAATTGTGATAGCTTTACCGCCGTGCTTGCGGTATGTTGTGCTTGCAAAATAAGCCTCAACTGTACTGAGAACAAATGAAAGCGAGGTCATTTTTATGGCAAGCATCCGCAAGCGCGGCAGCAGCTATCTCATCGTGGTCTCCATGGGCTATGACTACAACGGAAACCGCATCAAGCCCCAGCAGAAAACCGTCCACCCGCCGGAGGAGCTGACGCCCAGGCAGGTCGAAAAGTGGCTCAACGAGCAGGCAGTCCTCTTCGAGCGGGACTGCCGTCACACGCCGCAGCCCGTCCAGCAGCTCACGCTGGCAAAATACATCGACCTGTGGCTGACAGACATCGCACCCGGCAAGCTGGCGAAGTCTACCATCCGCCGCGACCGGCAGGACATCGAGCGCATTCTCCCCGCACTCGGCCACTACAAGCTCACCGAGCTGCGGCCGGAGCACTTCCGGAATTTCTACGCAGAACTACGAAAAGTCATCCGTCCCGATACAAAAAAGCCACTCTCCGAGTACACCATTGAGGGCGTGCACGCTACGCTGTGCAGCATCCTCTCTGATGCCGTGGAGGGTGGCTTTCTTTCGCATAACCCGGCTTGGCGCACCTATCGTTACGCCGGGCGCAAGTGCGAGAAAAAGATCGCGGACGAGGAAACGGCGCAGAAGATCATCGCCGCGCTGGAGGGCGAGAGCATCAAGTACGAAACCTACTTCAAGCTCATCATCGCCACGGGGATGCGGCGGGGCGAGTGCTGCGGATTGAAATGGTGTGACATTGATTGGGAGCAGCGTTCCATCCACATCTGCCGCAACGCGGTCAAGGTGACGGACGAGGATATCTTCGTTAAGGAACCCAAGACCCGCGCAGGTGATCGCTATGTGTACTTCTCAGCCGAGATGGAAAGTCTCCTGCGGGAGTACCAAAAAGAATGCCGGTATATCACCGAAACCTATGACCAGCGGCAGCTGACCGCTGATGACTTCCTGTTCCGCCGTCAGGGAGCGCAGCTCCCCATGACGCCCATCACCTTCACCTACCGCTTCAAGCTGATCCTCAAGAAGAACTGCTTGCCGCAGGAGCTGAATGTCCATTCCCTCCGCCACACCGCCGCCAGTCTGATGATCGCGGGCGGCACGGATGTGGCCACGGTGGCGGGCATCCTCGGCCACAGCCAGCCCTCCACCACGCTGGACATCTACACCCATGCCTTCGACAAGAACAAAAAGGCCGCCAGCGCAGAATTGCAGGGAATACTGGAGATATGAATATAATCAGCATCGAAATAATAACAGCAGCTTTGTGCGCCGAGTTGTAGCATGTGTGTTGGCTGCCAAAGGTGGAAAGAAAGCCGGACTGGCTGTCCGGCTTTTCTGTCCAAATTTATTGCAATAGGAGGAGACGCCATGTACGGCTATAGCATTGCTTCAGCGCAAATACTGGTCTGCACTTTATACCACTTCAGGCGCTGGGGATTGAACATGGCCATGGGAACGCCATCCTGCCGCAAGAGACCGTTCACATCCAGCGCATAGGCGTTCATATCCGCGTTCCAGTCGAAGGCCGCGTCATGGTGCATGGGTACGATCAACTGACCGCCCAGCAGTTTACAGTCCTCGGCGTACTCCTCCGGTTTGGCGTACACCAGGCGCTGGCGCAGCAGCAGGTCGATTCCGATGCCTTTCCAAGCCTCCGCCATACCCTTTACATCCACACCGGCGGCAAAGCCGATACGGTAGTGGTTGGTCAGGGTGAACAGGAAGCTGGTGTTGAACAGACATCCGTAGCTGTTGAGTGGGCCCACCATGGCATTTTCCGGATCAATGAACCGTGCGCCCTCCAGATCACAGGGGCCGCCGATATCGTTGTGCTTTCCGGCCACGGTGTCCAGGCGGAAGCTGTCGAACTGGTAGGTCATTCCCGGTACGATGGGCCAGATGTTATACTCCGGCACTTGATAAGCGGCAGACAGCTCGCGGGCAAAAATACGGTCGCAGATCACGATAGGACTGTTCTCTTTGAACACCGCGGGCAAGTCAGAGGTGTGGTCAAAGTGGGAATGGTTGATGGTCACATAGTCTACCGGCCCCAGTTCGTTCAAATCCAGTACCGGCGTATCCTCCCGCCGCCACGCTTTCGGGTTCTGGGGCAGAAACGGATCCGTCATCAGGACCTTTCCGTCAGGCAGACGGAACTGGAAGCACTGTCCGTGGATCCAGCGGAACTCCAACACATTTTGAGACGCAGCCTTCTCATAGCGTCTCGGGAAAGTCGTTCAGCGCTTTGATGGCGCGAATATCAGTAGCCATACCATACCTCCGTTACTCAAAAGATATATCCCAGCACCATGGTGGTCACGAATGTACAGGCCACCAGCATCAGCAGCATAATAGATCCTTTCTTCAGCGCCCACGCGGCGCCGTCACCCTTAAAGGAGGGCTGCGCCAACATCATAGCAGCAAAGCCGGAACCGCCGGCGGTGGCAATCGCGCTCATACCGCCCTGTAGGATGAAAGCCGGGATCACGGACACATTGAAGCCCTTGGCTGCGAAGATGGTCATCATAGGTGCGATGATGGAGCTGACGATAATAATGGTTGCCATATTGGAAAAGACCTGTGTCAGGAATGTGGAGACCAGTGCGAAGAACAGAATCACCAGCGCCAAGGGCATGCTGGATACTGCGTCCGTCAGGATCAACAGCAGCCAGTCCTTGATACCTGCTGCGTCGGAGGCCACCGCACCAGCGGCCACCGTCACCAGCGCATAGGCGGCGATAGCACCCCACATAACGTCGCTGCCGATGTTTTTCTCCAGATCGTAGTAAGGCTCACCCTTTTCGCCGATCAGCGCCAGAGCTGCCACCGCCAGACCCATGAACATGGTCTGGCCAATGCGGTCATTCAGCAGCGTATAGGCGGCGGAAGCCTTATCCAGCGGCATCAGGAACACAGGGTACAGATAGGATACCAGCATAATCACAGTGATGATCACCTGCTTGCGGCTGAGCTTGACCGTATGGCCCTCCACAATATCAGCTACATTCAGCCGCTTCAACGGTGTTACATCCAACCGCAGAACCTTCCGGGCCAGGAAAGTAAAGCACAGGATCAACAGTACACTGCTCATGACAGCGGCTGTTACATAGGCACCGCGATCCACCAGCAGCCCCGTCTGCTCGGCATACTTATCAAAAACAGTAAGGGACATGGTAGGCACACCCTGAAACGGGATCAGCACACCGGCCGTTCCGCCTACCAGCACCGTACCCGCGATCATGAAGCGGCACCAGCTGTCCTTGATATCATAGCCCACTACCTTGGCGATGCTGGCGATCAGGGAGAAGCCCAGCATCATGCAGGCCACCACATTGGTGGTCAGCGCACCCAGAATGGTCATGGCCGTCCACCATACCAGCATGAACAGCATCGGCCTTCCGTTCAAAGCCTTGCGGGACAGCGCCCACCTCACAATGACCTCGCCTGCGCCGCTGCGGGTAAAAGCGCCCGTCAGCAGGAAGGCATAGAGGAACTGCAGAAGGCCTGTGCTGCCAAAGCCTGCCGCCAGCAGCTCCGCCGGAGTCTGATACCCGCTGAGCGCGAATGCAAAAAACGCCAGGCAGGACGCGATGACCATACCCTTTCCGGCTATGACCAGGATCAGCCAGCCAATAAACGCACCCAGCACCTTCAGGCCGACCGGCGTCACCGTGGACCATGTAGGGCAAACGTAACCAAATACGAACATCATCAGCAGAGCTGCTATGGTAGGGATATGTTTTTTCATATGTATCGCCTCTCTCTTTTCCTTATTTTAACACAGCGCCTTCGTCGGCGGAAGATACCATTCTCTGATAACGGGCCAGCCAGCCATTTTTTACCCAGCTCTCGTGGGGCTTCTGCTCCGCTCTGCGGCAGGCGAACTCCTCATCGGTGACGCGGGCGTTGATGGTGTACTTGTCCATGTCGATGTCGATAATGTCGCCGTCCCGCAGCAATCCGATCTCGCCACCGGCTGCCGCTTCGGGGGACACATGGCCGATAGACGCGCCCCGGGACGCACCGGAAAATCGGCCATCCGTGATAAGCGCCACGTCCTTGTCCAGTCCCATACCGGCCAAAGCCGAGGTGGGCACCAGCATCTCACGCATGCCCGGACCGCCCTTGGGACCCTCGTACAGGATGACCACAATGTCGCCCTTCCGGATCTCGCCGCCGAAGATGGCCTTCACCGCTGCTTCCTCGCCCTCGAACACACGGGCGGTGCAGCTATGTACCCGCATCTCCGGCGCCACGGCACTGCGCTTTACAACACAGCCATTGCGGGCGATATTACCAAACAGGAACGCCAGGCCGCCGGTGGCGGAATAGGGCTTGTCCAGCGGGCGGATGACCTCGGGATCGCGGTTGTCCGCGTGGGCGATATTTTCCCCCACGGTATAGCCGGTGACGGTAGGCAGCTCCGTGTGCAACAGCCCCGCGTCCGCCAGCTCCTTCATGACGGCGGACACGCCGCCGGCCTCGTCCAGTTCCTCCATGAAGTGTTCGCCCGCCGGTGCCAAATGGCACAGGTTGGGAGTTTTCTCGCTGATTTCATTGAACTGCTTCAGATCGATGGTCAGCCCCGCCTCGTGGGCGATGGCAGGGATATGCAGGGATGTGTTGGTGGAACAGCCCAGCGCCATATCTACGGTGATGGCATTATGAAACGCTTCTGCCGTTACGATGTCCCGGGGACGGATGTTTTTCTCCACCAGCTCCATGACCTTCATGCCGGAGTGCTTGGCGAACTGGATGCGGGCGGAGACGGGAGCGGGGATACTGCCGTTGCCCGGCAGCGCCATGCCCAGCGCTTCGCACAGACAGTTCATGGAGTTGGCCGTGAACATGCCGGAACAGGAACCGCAGGAGGGGCAGGAGGACTGCTCACACTTCCGAAGGCCCGCATCGTCCAGCTTGCCCGCCTGATAGGCGCCCACTGCCTCGAACATCTGGGACAGGCTGGTCTTCTTTCCGCCGACATGACCCGCCAGCATGGGGCCTCCGGAGCATACCAGCGCAGGGATGTTCACGCGGATGGCTCCCATCAGCATACCGGGCACGATCTTGTCGCAGTTGGGGATCAGCACCGCGCCGTCGAAGCAATGGGCGGTCAGCAGTGTCTCCACTGAATCTGCGATAAGTTCACGGGAGGCCAAGGAGTAGTGCATGCCCTTGTGGCCCATGACGATACCGTCGCACACGCCGATAGCGGGCACCACCACCGGCGTACCGCCAGCCGCGTAGGCACCGGCCTTCACCGCCTCTGCGATCTTGTCCAAATGAACATGTCCCGGGATGATGTCGCTCTGGGCGGACACCACCGCAATCAGTGGGCGGGATAGCTCCTCCTCCGTCAGCCCCAGCGCGTACAGCAGCGACCGATGGGGCGCGCGGTCAACGCCCGTCTTGATTTGATCACTTATCATTGTGGTTTTCACCTCTCGATGTATATTTACTTGTTTGCTTGTTGGACAAGTAAACTATAATAACTTCTGCACCATTTGTCAACGGTGATCTGCCCCCTTTCCAGAAGTTTGTCGCATCCGCTGAAATATTAGCCGCAAACTTGTATACTATTCACACAAGTTTGACTTGCTTTTTGCAGTGAAAATCCGTATACTGGAGCATGAGAAACTATAGGAGGATCGCACTATGATGAGAAAAGACCTGCCCCATCAAGTGGCGGACAGCTTATATAAGATGATCGCGGACACACAGGAGTTCCGCCCCGGTGACAAGCTGCCAGGAGAAAACACCCTCTCGGATAGGCTGGGTATCAGCCGTTCCACCCTGCGGGAGGCTATCAAGGTGCTTTGCTCGCAGGGCGTGTTGGAGGTCTATCGTGGCAAGGGCACCTTCGTATCCGAAAGCATGGAGAGCTTTATCAGCTTCGGCTTGGACGAATTGGATCTGAACCGCAGCCGTGTGAAGGATCTATTCGAGGCCCGTCTCCTGTTTGAGCCACAGTTGGCAGCTATGGCCTGCCAGCGCGCCACGGACGAGGAACTGGGCGCCATCATGGAAGCAGGAAAGCTGGTAGAGGAGCAAATACGGCTCCACGCCGACCGCACTTCTGCCGACCAAGAATTCCATCAGCGCATTGCTGTGGCCTCCCACAACCGCTTTATGCTTCAACTTTTGCCCATCATCCACAGCGCTGTGTCTGAGACCATCATGCTCAATGAGCACCAGGAGTTGCTGTCGGACATCACCCTGCGGGACCACGCGCTGCTGATGGATTTTCTCGGCAAGAGAGATGCTTTCGGCGCGGAAGCTGCCATGCGCATCCACCTGCGCAGCGCCATGAATGCGCTGGCCTTGGCAAAATGACGAACGAAAACCGTATTCAAATAGCGCCCTTGCGTAAACATAATCATTCCGCATTTTAAGGATTTTTGCTGTGCATGCCTCCAATCATCAAAAAAAGCCCTGATAGATCAAGGCTTTGCGGATAAGAAGAACTCCGTTTTTCGAAAAAAATGTTCGAAAAACGGAGTTCATTCATTTGGTATGCCCGACTGGATTCGAACCAGCGGCCTTTGGAGTCGGAGTCCAACGCTCTATCCAACTGAGCTACGGGCACATATTTGATTGTTCTCTACGGGAATAGTAGTCAAATAGTAGTCAACGACTACACTTTCTTTCTCTGCGCTTCCCACAAACGCAGTCGCCGCAAGGGTTTGCACCACATCTCAAGAGGACACGCCTTACATGTCGGAGTCTAACTCTATCCAACTGAGCTACGGGCGCATATTCATTTTTACAACATATTGATTATAGCAATCTTTCCTGCTTTTGTAAAGAAATTTTTTTAAAAAACATTGTTAAAAAAGTTGACAAGTGCATCTTCCTGCGTTACAATATTATCAATCAAATGCAAAAGTAAAGGAACGATCCGTCTTATGAGAAAGCAAAAGGTATCTGACGCCGTTATCCACCGTCTTCCCCGCTACTATCGTTATCTGGACGATTTGTATAACAAGGGAATCGTACGCATTTCCTCCAACTCCCTGGGCAGCAAAATGGACATCACCGCCTCTCAGATCCGCCAGGATCTGAGCTGCTTCGGTGAATTCGGCCAGCAGGGGTATGGCTACAATGTTGCCGAGCTCCGCTCGGAGATTGGCCATATCCTGGGCATTGACAAGGGCCACCGCCTCATTATCATCGGTGTGGGCCACTTGGGTCACGCCCTGCTGCAAAACTTTGACTTTGAAAAGGTTGGCTTCCACGTGGATACAGCCTTCGATATTTCCCCTGACCTTGTGGGTACCCGGATTCATGATGTCACTATCCGCTCCATGGACGAGCTGGAGCAGTACGTGGCAGAGAATCAGCCCAACGTGGCGGTGCTCACCGTGCCCCAGCATGTGGCCCAGCCCATGGCCAGCCGTCTGATCGATTTGGGCATCAAGGGCTTCTGGAACTTCACCAATGTGGAGCTGAGCACTGATGTGCCGGACGTATTCTTTGAGGATGTTCACTTTGTGGACACCCTGCTTACCCTCAGCTATCGCATCACCCGTCCCTGACGCACCTTTCCCCGGCTGCGGCATACTATGAAATGAGGCCGGCAACACGGTCACAAATTTCGTAGGGAGGTCACAATATGTGCAATCAGGGGAATAGTTGTTGGATCATCATCTGCGTCATCATCCTGTTCCTGTTCTGTGGCAATGGCTGCGGCTGTGGCTGCAACAACAATCAGAGCAGCTGTGGCTGCGGCTGCTGATCGGCAGTAAGCTTCATCCCCCCATCCATACCGGATGGGGGGATTTTATACCGGCGAAAAGCCCCGACTGCCCGCGGGCGGCAAGCTCTGCGAGGCGTTATTGTGTTAGGCTTCCCTATCTGAAGCAGATAAGGGAATTCTTTCTTTTAACCAAGCACAAATTATGCTATACTCTTATCGAACGAAATCGGAGGTGCCGCCCATGGACATGCACACGCTTGAAGCCTATTACAGCCACCATACCCCCACCCTGCAGGATGCATCCAGTGAGTACGCCGTACTCATTCCTCTGCTGCAAAAGGCGGACGGGCTCCATCTGCTCTACGAGATCCGCGCCTCCTCCTTGCATCACCACCGCAATGAGGTATGCTTTCCCGGCGGCCGCATGGAGCCGGGCGAAACGCCGAGTGTCTGCGCCCTCCGGGAAACCTGGGAGGAGCTGGGCATCCCGCCTCAGCGGGTGCAGGTTTTCGGAGAGGCGGATTTTCTGCACCTGCGCTCGGAGGGCCTCATGCGGCCGGTGGTAGGCCTGCTTCCACCGCTTTCCATGGCGGATCTGATTCTGAATCCCCTGGAGGTCAGCCGCGTGTTCACGGTGCCTGTGGGCTGGCTCATTGCCCATCCGCCTGAGCTTTTCCGCTACACGCTCACCCCCGAGGTGGGCAGCGATTTCCCCTATGACGCGGTATGCACCCCGGCGGATTACGTTTGGACGCCGGGAGCTATGGAGGTGCCGGTCTATCGGGGCCTTCCTCACCCCCTGTGGGGCCTGACCGCCCGTATCACCATGCATTTTGTTCAGGTTTTTCAGAGCCTATAACAGCTTCTCCCTTTGCAGCGCCCTTCCCTTTCCCACACCGGACATAGTTGATGCAGATGAACACGATGGCCACAATGCCGATGTAGCCAAACACCGGGAATACCGTACCCACCAGATTGCCGAAGCCTGCCAAGCTTGCGGCCCACACCAGCAGCATCAGCACCGCCATGGTAATTCTTCGGTGAGCGTCCAGCGCCTTCACATGGCGGTTAACATACTCCATGAAGGCCACCAATGAAGCGAGGCCGTTGCTGAACATCCCCAGCAGCAGCAAGAAGCCGTACACTATGCCCAAGGTCGGATTCAGCCGAGAGGTCAGGGCCACCATGGGCATCTGCTCAGCCGCTGCCTCCGGATATCCTGTCAAGGATGTGAGTACGCTCCCGGCCACAAGCACCAGCAGCAATCCCCCCAGGGCAATGCCCACGCGAATGGTCCTTTTTCCCCGCAAGTACTTCCCCAGGGGCACCATAATGCCCACGGAGCCCAGCAGATTATAGGCCACATACGTCAGCGCCGCAACGAACCAATTGGGCATCAGCGGGTTGCTGTGGACCTGCTCCGGCAGGGTCAGGATCCCGTCCGTGCCAAACTCGACCCAGCTCATCACGGCAAAAAACATCGTGGCAATCACAATGATGGGCACCAGGGCGGAGAAGACCTTCATCATACCGGAAATTCCCAGCAGAGCCACAACGCCCATCAGAAACACGAATACCGCCGATGTGATCTGAGCCGGCACAGCCAAAAGCTGCTCCACAGTGGCGCCTACGCCGGCAGTCATGATGACGACCACGCACAGCAGGAAAATATTTAGAATAAGTCCCGCCACCATGCGCAGGAAGGGGACATCCCACGGCACCATGATCTCCTCGGCCTTCTCAATGCCTGATTTCTGCAGCAGGCGCATCATAATGATGCCAAAGGCCGCCAGAAGCACACAGGCAAGGAGCAGCCCAATGTATCCCTTTACACCGAACTCCCCGAAAAACTGCCACAGCTCCTGGCCAGATACAAACCCTGCACCCAAGAAACATCCCGCGAAGGCAAATGCCAGCGGGATGATTTTTATTTCTTTCATGTTTACGCTCCCTTTAACAAATTCAGCAAGTATTTTATACTATAACAAAGCCGCCTCCTTTCGTCAAGCCATCTTCTGGCCGCACTTTCTTGGCATATTTTTTACCAAATCATTCGGTAAATCTCATTGACGCCGGATGGGATATACTATATAATTGTGGAAGATAAGCTTGCACCATTTTCTAAATACGTAGTAGGAGGCTATTTATGATCCATACTATCCAAGGCATTGTAGAGGCCGCCAAGGGCGGCCAAGGCGGCATCATCGCTGTGGCCGCGGCTCACGATGAGCCCGTTATTGAAGCAGTAGTGGCCGCTAAAAAAGAGGGCATCGCCACCCCCATCCTGGTAGGCCATGCGGATGAAATCCGGGCTATGTTGTCCGGTCTGGGCGAGGAGCCTGCCAATTATGAGATTATTGCCGGCGATACAGACACGGATTGCGCCGCCAAGGCGGTGGCCCTGTGCGCCGAAGGCAAAGCGAATTTCCTCATGAAGGGCATTCTGGGTACGGCAGACCTGATGCGTGCGGTGTTCAACAAGGAGCACGGCCTGCGCACCTCCCACCTGACCACCCACTGTATGTTCTATGAGATCCCCGCCCTGGGCAAGATGGTCATTCTCACCGACGGCGGCGTGAACACCTTTCCCGACCTGGAGAAAAAGGCGGAAATCCTGGAAAATGCCGCCGCCGTGCTCCAGGCCCTGGGCTATGAGCATATCAATGCCGCCTGCATCTGCGGCGCAGAGCAGGTGAACCCCAAGGTGCAATCCACCGTGGATGCCGACGCTCTGAGCAAGATGACCGACCGCTGGGCCCCATACAATATGGATGTCTGCGGCCCTGTGGCTTTGGACCTGGCCGTGAGCAAGGAAGCCTGCCAGCACAAGCACTTTTCAGCCCCCGGCGCCGGCGATGCCGACATCCTGCTGGTACCCAACTATGAGGTGGGCAATGGCATTGGCAAGGCCGCCTCTCTCTTTGGCGGCGCCAAAAACGCAGGCATCATCTTGGGTGCCAAGGTCCCTATTGTCCTGGTCTCCCGCAGTGACAGCGCCGAGTCCAAGCTGGCCTCCATCGCCGCCGGCAGTGTGCTGGCCCACCGGATGCACCTGGCTTAATTCCGAAAGGAGGATCATCATGGTCAATCAAACCTTTTATGACTTGGGCACCGCCCCTTCTGTAATCCGCCGGCTGTTCGCCTATGGCCTGGAGCAGGCCAAGATCGTGGGCAGAGAAAATGTTTTTGACTACTCCCTTGGAAACCCCAGCATCCCCGCCCCCAAGAAGGTCAATGAATCCATCCACAAGCTCGTGGATGAGACCGACTCCATCCAGCTCCACGGCTACTCCATGGCTCCCGGCTTTGAGGAGCCCCGGGCAGCTATTGCCGCTGATCTCTCCCGCCGCTTTGGTCTGGATATCCGCAGCAGCGAGCTGTTTTTAACCTGCGGCGCGGCCCCGGCCCTTATCTCCGTTATCAAGGCCCTGGTGGTGGACGGTGACAGCGAGATCATGGTCATTGCCCCATTCTTCCCGGAATACGCCCCCTTCATCACCGCCAACGGCGGCAAGGTGGTGGTTCCCGCCGACACCAACGCCTTCCAGGTGCAGCTGGACGAGGTGGAGCAGCGCATCACCCCTCACACCCAGGCCATCATTGTCAATTCCCCCAACAATCCCTCCGGTGTGGTATACACCGAGGAGACACTCCGGGATCTGGCATCCCTCTTAGAGCGCAAGAGTGTCCAGTACGGCCACCCCATCTATATCATCGCCGATGAGCCCTACCGGGAGCTGGTGTACGGCGGCGTAAAGGTGCCCTTCATTCCCTGCCTGTATAAAAATACCATCGTGTGCTACTCCTATTCTAAGTCCCTGTCCCTGCCCGGCGAGCGCATCGGCTATGTGTATGTTCCCTCCTTTGCCGAGGACAGCACTGCCGTTTACGCCACCGTTTCCGGCGCGGCACGGGCCATAGGCCATGTGTGCCCGCCCACGCTGATTCAAAAGGTTGTGGGTTTGTGCGCCCAGGAGCAGCCCGACCTGCAGGCCTACGATGAAAACCGCACCCTGCTATATGATAGTCTCCGGGCCATGGGCTACGAGTGCGCTAAGCCCGACGGCGCTTTCTACCTTTTCGTGAAAGCCCCCGGCGGCGACGCAGGTGCCTTCTCCGAAAAAGCCAAGCGAGAGCATAATCTGCTGGTGGTCCCCGCCGACGGCTTCGGCTGCCCCGGCTATTTCCGCCTGAGCTACTGCGTGTCAAACGAAATGATCCGCCGCTCTCTGCCGGCCTTCAAGGCCATGATGGAAGCATATCAATAAAAGCATATATAACTAAGGAATGGGGACCTGCTCAGTGAGTGGGTCCCCATTCCCTTAGCTGTGTATCGCAAGCCCTGATAGGCCGGGCATTTTTATATTCCTCTCCGCAGCCCGGGAACGCAGCTGCCATCGATGACATGCCGGATAGTCTTATCCAGCCCATCCCGTGTCGCCGCAAGGCATCAGCGGAGGGTGTCAGCTTGCGGAAGCTCGCCGCCATATACTCAGCGGGCCCGGCAGCAAGATAGCCATGATAAAGCCGCGCCAGCTTTGGATCCCGGTGCCGCTCCATGGTCAGCATCTTTCGGGAAACCGCTTATCTGAGAGACAGCCGCGGAGCCTTTCAGCAAAAAAGGATGCCCGCTTTTTTGCGGGCATCCTTTTGACTGCATACATGTTATCTCTGTCCCTTGTCGTAGGGAATACCTTCCGCCTTGGGCGCGCGGGACTTCTTGGATGTGAAGGCCAGCACCACCAGGGAGATGATGTAGGGCATCATATTATATACGGGGCTGGGGATGTTCATGGCCTTCAAGAACTCAAACCCGGCATATACGTTGGACAGCGCCCGGAACATACCAAACAGCAGCGCCGCCAGGGCAATGCGGGTGGGCTTCCACTGGCCGAAGATCATGACGGCCAGGGACAGGAAGCCGAAGCCTGCCACGCCGTACTCAAACCGCCACTCAGAAACGCCGGCGGTGATGAATACGATACCGCCCAGGCCACCCAGTACACCGGAAATAAGCACGCCGGCCCAGCGCATCTTATATACGTTGATGCCCACGGAGTTGGCCGCCTGGGGATGCTCGCCGCAGGCCATGAGCCGCAGGCCGAAGCGGGTCTTGTACAGCAGCACATAGGCCGCGATCAGCAGCAGCAGTGTCACCAGCATGAACCAGCTGAATTCGAAGGAACCGATGTTCACCAAAAAAGCTTTTTTTGCGCCGGCATACTGGATGGTGGAGGACACATCATCGGGGTTGGCCGCCGTGTTGATGGCCTTTACGATAACCGTTGCCCCTGCGATACCCAGCATATTCAGCGCCGTACCTACAATGGTCTGGTCTGCCTTGAAGTTGATGCAGGCCACGGCCAGGAGGCTGGAATAAATCATACCCATCAGTGCCGCCGCCAGCAGAACCACCAGCAGCATCGCAAAGTGGGACGAGCCGCCGGGCATATACCGCATGGCCAGGGCACCGCCCAGGGCGCCCATGATCATAACACCCTCCAGGCCCAGGTTGATAACGCCCGAATGCTCTGAGAAGCAGCCGCCCAGGGCCACCAGAATCAGCACGGAGGCAAAGGTCAATGTATATTGCAGCAGCAGTATCATTACTGATCGCCTCCTTTCTCCGTATTCGCATCAGCAGGCGGCGTCTCGCTCTGCTCTCTTTCCTTCAGTGCAGCCTTCTCTTCCCGTTTGGAAATGGCGGAGTTCATGGCGTACTTCATGAACAGCACGAAGCCGCACAGGTAGATGATGAGGGCGGAGATCAAGTCGGAAATCTGTGCGCAGTACATAGTCTTATCCACATAGGCGCCGCCGGCGGTGATATGCTGGATGAAGAAGGATGCCAAGATGGTGCCAAAGGGATTCAGGCCGCCCAGGAATGCCGCAGCGATGCCGTTAAAGCCCATGCCGGGCACCGAGGAGGTGGAGCACTGCCACTGCTCATACCCGGTGAGGTACAGCATGGCCGCGCCCATACCGGCCAGGGCGCCGGAAATGACCAAGGTCAGGATGATATTGCGTTTTTCCGCCATACCGCAGTACTTGGCGGCATTCTTATTGTTGCCGGTGGCCCGCAGCTCATAACCGAAACGGGTCTTTTCCAGCACGACCCACACAAGCACCGCCGCCAGGATGGACAGCGGCAGGGCCAGGCCCACATACTGGTTGTCGTTAAGCAGGCTGCCCAGGCCCAAGGTGGGCAGGACCGCCGAGGGATTCTTATGTGCCAGCACAAAGGTGTAGGGGCTGGTTTCCTCCTTCACATTGGTCAGCAGCATGTTGGTCAGATACAGCACGATCCAGTTGAGCATGATGCCGGAAATGACCTCATTGACGTTGCAGTAGGACTTCAGCAGGCCGGAAACAGCACCCAGAACCATGCCGCCCAGCATCGCCAGCAGCATGCAGGGCAGCCAGCCCCAGCCCCAGGCCAGGGCGGCGTACAGGCTCAGAGCCACGCCCGCGCAGTACTGACCCGCCGCGCCGATATTAAACAATCCCACCTTGTAGGAAAAAAGGATAGACAGCGCACACAGCAGAAGCGGTGCGGTCTTAACCAGGGTGTTGCCCAGGTATTTGGCCTGGGTCGCAGACTTGCTGTAGTTGAGGAAGTTCTTCATGACGGCGGCGATGGCCTCGCCGGCGCCGTTGGGATTGATGAACAGCAGAACGATGTAGCCGATAAGCAGGCCCAGCACCACGCAGGCCAGAGAGGCCAACAGCGACTGCACGCCGTTATTTTTAAAGAGATTCTTTTTCATTCCCTCACCTCATCTCTCTTGGCGCCGGCCATATACAGACCCAGCTCCTCCTGGGTGGTGGTCTTGGGATCCAGTTCACCCACGATCTCGCCCTCATACATGACCAAGATGCGGTCCGGCACATCCATTACCTCGTCCAGCTCCAGGGACACCAGCAGCACCGCCTTGCCGGCGTCGCGCTGGGCCACCAATTCCTTATGCACGTTTTCAATGGCGCCCACGTCCAGGCCTCGTGTGGGCTGCACCGCCACCAGCAGCTCAGGATCCTTGTCGATCTCCCGGGCCACAATGGCCTTCTGCTGGTTGCCGCCGGACATGCTGCGGGCCATTGTCACAGGGCCCTGGCCGCTGCGGATGTCATACTCGTCGATGAGCCTTTCGGCATATTTCCGGATATTGTCCCGGCGCAGGAAGCCCGCCTTGCTGGTGAACTCCGGTTCAAAATACCGCTCCAGCACCAGGTTGTCCTCCAAAGAATAGTCCAGCACCAATCCGTGCTTATGCCTATCCTCGGGAATGTGGGACATGCCCAGAATATTCCGCTTACGGATGGGCATATGGGTGATGTCCTGGCCGCAAAGGGTAATTTTGCCGGAAACCACCGGCTCCAGGCCCGTGAGACCGTACACCAGCTCCGTTTGGCCATTGCCATCGATACCGGCGATGCACACGATCTCGCCCTTGCGCACCTGAAAGCTCACATCCCGCACGGCGTTCTTTTTATGCAGCTTGCTGGCCACGGTCAGATGCTCCACGTCCAGCACCACGTCGCCGGGATTTGCAGGGCCCTTCACCACATGGAAATTCACATCATGGCCCACCATCATGGCGCTGAGCTGCTCCACACTGGTGTCCTTGGTCTCCACTGTGCCGATGTACTTACCCTTACGCAGCACAGTACAGCGGTCGGACACGGCCATGATCTCGTTGAGCTTGTGGGAAATGAACAGGATGGACTTCCCCTCTGCGGCCAAATTCCGCATGATCTCCATGAGCTCATCGATCTCCTGGGGGGTCAGCACGGCAGTAGGCTCGTCGAAAATGAGGATCTCGTTCTCCCGATACAGCATCTTCAGAATTTCGGTACGCTGCTGCATACCCACGGTGATGTCCTCGATGAGTGCATCGGGGTCAATCTTCAGCCCATACCGTTCACTGAGCTCCATAACCTTGGCACGGGCCTCTTTTTTCTGCAAAAAACCCATCTTTGTGGGCTCCACACCCATGATGATGTTATCCAGCACAGTAAAGCACTCCACCAGCTTAAAGTGCTGGTGTACCATACCGATACCCAGGGCATTGGCATCATTGGGGTCTTTAATGGACACCTCCACGCCGTCCTTTTTGATGATGCCCTCCTCAGCCTGGTACAGGCCGAACAGAACGCTCATCAGCGTAGATTTGCCCGCGCCGTTTTCGCCCAGCAGAGCATGGATCTCACCCTTCTTCAGCTGAAGCGTGATGTCGTCATTGGCGATGATACCGGGAAACCGTTTTGTAATGTGCAGCATTTCAATTGCATACGGTCTGTCCAATTTTTCGCCCTCCCTTCCGTTTTTATGGCCCGCCGCTATTTGCAGGATACGGGGACGGAAACCACAATAGATAGTGTTAGTATACTATACTTTCCGCCATAATGTAAAGATGGATTATTGAAAATTACTATCTTTCTGCATTGGCTTCCTTTTTTGTGCCCATTTCTGAAAAAATTGCCCTCCTCCGGCCAAACAGAAAGGCTGCCGACTCCCGGATGATGGAAAAACAGCCAAACCGTAAAAATGAAAGCCTTATGTTTTCGGGGGGAAGGTAGCGGCGCGCCTCCAACGGAGCAGGGGCACCTCTCCGTCGCCGTTCAGCTGGGGATGCACGGCCGGAATGTGGCTGTCGCTTGCCGCCTTTCGGAAAGGGACTTGCTGCCAAGTCCCCTTTCCGGAAAACAGGCGGCGGCGGAGTAAGTCCGGGTGTAGGTGGCGGTTGCATTCTCACTGGTGAGTGTCTCTACATATCCACATAATAGGATCCCACCGCTCCTGCTGCATCATGTCACCATTATAGCCGGAGGCAAAATAGTCGTCAAGACAGAAAGAACAGTTCCTTCGGTTTGCAGCCTGATATTCCGAGTTGAATTTGCGGGTTCTGCGGAATAATTCCCGCTGCAGATGATCTCGGTTTTCTACAAAGGGTTTCCTCCATGTATAGAAATGCTCAGCGCCGGCGCATGGATCTCTTGACCCGTGTACTGATAATCGGCTGCCCTGCATGTGCCGGCGATATTATTGCACTATATACAAAAAGACCGATAGGCGGTTTAATCCCATCGGTCTTAGTGCGGCAATGGCCAAACGGCGATTTAAATTGAATATGACTCCTTTCCGCTTGTGTTCGCCGTTTATTGCTGAAAAGCTCCTGATCAGGGTGCTTACAGCATTTTTATCCGTCACATTTGCGCAGAATGTGGTCCTATTTTCGCGGTCAATGAAAATATGGACAAGCACCGGAAACCCGCCTGAAAGCAAGCTTTTCCTGTGTTGTCCCAATTATAACACACTCACATGCCCTGGACGATGCCGCCGGTGGTCTGCAGCAGCTCCGGATCGGTAATGCGCAAGAGCAGATTGCGGGTGGTATCCTCATCGTGATAGACCTTGACGATCTGCACCTCGTACTCCCGAATCTCTTCTCCGCTGATGGTAGTGCGGATCACAGCCCGGCCGGGGGTCACCTCCTCCGCTGCGGCTATAGGCACAGCCTGGCTCTGAACAGGAAAGCTGCTGTCGGACACGGTGCCGAATATGCCGCCGTCACTGTTCACTGTCACCGTGCCAACATCCCGCTGCACAGAAAAATCGCCCTTGAGCTCACCGGGCTCGCCCTTCTCTCCCTTTTTCACCGCTTTTACGGTGGTCTCCATAATGGAGCCGGAGCCAAGACTCATGAGCTGAGCGGTGTCTATATCGGTGATGCCATGGCCCAGAGCGCCAAAGCTGCCGCTCTCAGGGTCATAATAAGTCATGGTGCCGATGCCGGCCATGCTGTCGCGAATCCACGCGCCCAGACGCACACTGCCGTCATCGCCGCAGGCGGGCGTGATCTCCACGGTTTTATTCTCCCGCCCCGCTGAAGCTCTATCTGTGCCGGCTGCGTACCGTTTTGCCGCAGAAGCTCCTGCAGATGCTCCGTGGATGCGATTTTTTTGCCGTTGAAGGTCAGGAGCAGATCGCCCTCCCGGATGCCGCATTTTTGGGCAGGGCTTTTCCCGCCCACGCCCTCCAGGGCGGACACATCCACCACCAGCACGCCGTTGGCAAAGAGCTTGATGCCCACCGCCTGGCCCAAGGGGATCACGGTTTTCTCCTGGGCGTATGCGCACTGCACACAGGCTGTAAGCGCCAGAACAGCCGCCGCGCACAGTGCTGCCATACGCCGCCAAAGGGACTTGCTTTTGGTTTCATACATGCAGCCACCCCTCGCTTTTTCATTTTTCTTGTCGCCGACGACATGCTTTACTTTGTGCCGAGTAAACAAAAAAATAAGCGGCAATTATAGGAGAATGTGACGCATTTTTCTGTGATCCCGTATGATAACTATCATGTAAAATAGTCGTATAAATTTGGATATTTTTCAAAAATTTGAACCGTCCTACCCCCCTCTGGCCCCACAGGGTTATTGCTTTTCGGAGAAGGACACAGTATAATATATTGCATCTATTCACCCAATGGGAAAGAGGTTTCACGCCATGAGAATTACCGTAAAAGTAGGTACATCCACCCTGACCCACGCCACGGGTCGGCTGAACATCCAGCGCATTGAGAAGCTGTGCAAGGTGCTCAGCGATCTGAAAAATGCAGGCCATGAGATCATTCTCGTCTCCTCCGGCGCCATCGGCATGGGCGTTGGCAAGCTGAACCTGCCCGGCCGGCCGGCAGATATGCCCGGCAAGCAGGCTGCCGCTGCCGTAGGCCAGTGCGAGCTGATCTACACCTACGACAAGCTCTTCGGCGAGTATAACCACACCGTGGCACAGCTCCTGCTTACCGGCGAGGACATCAAAAACGGCCAGCGCAGCCAAAACGTGCGCAACACTCTCACCCGCTTGCTGGAGCTGGGCGCCCTGCCGGTCATCAACGAAAATGACGCCGTAGCCACGGACGAAATCGGCGTAGAGAACACCATCGGCGAAAATGACACTCTCTCGGCTATAGTGGCCGCCGCCATCGGCGCGGACCTGCTGGTGCTGCTGTCAGACATTGACGGCCTTTATGATAGCGACCCCCACCAAAACCCAGGCGCCCGCATCATCCCCACTGTGAAAAATGTGGACGATCACATTTACGCCCTGGCTGGCGGCACCGGCTCCGCCCTGGGCTCAGGCGGCATGGTTACTAAGCTCAATGCCGCTGTCATCGCCACCGAGGCAGGCTGCGAAATGGTCATTTCTAACGGCAGCAAGCCTGAATTGCTCTACGACATTGCTCAGGGAAAGCCCGTGGGCACAAGATTTTTGAGAAAGGAAGCCTAACGCCATGACAACCATGGAAATCATCCGCCGAACCCGCACCGCCAGAACCGATCTGCACACCCTAACGGCAGAGGACAAAAACCGCCTGCTCCTGTCCATGGCAGAGAGTCTCCGCCGGCACACAATGGATATCCTTCGCGCCAACGCCCTGGATGTGGAGGCCGCTCGGGGCAATATTTCCGACGTGATGCTGGACCGTCTGCGGCTGGATGAGGGCCGCATCGCCGCCATGGCCGACGGTATATGCGCCGTGGCCCAGCTGCCCGACCACACGGGCCGCATCCTGTCCGAAACGAAGCATCCCAACGGCATGATCATCTATAAAAAACAGGTACCCCTGGGCCTGGTGGCCATCATCTATGAAAGCCGTCCCAATGTTACCTCCGATGCGGCGGCTTTGGCCATTAAGAGCGGCAATGTCTGCGTTCTGCGCAGCGGCCGCGAGGCCATCGGCAGTGCCCGGGCTATCACCGCTGCCCTCAAGGAGGGTATCTCCACTGTAGGCGGTAACCCGGATATTCTCAATATTTTGGAGGACACCAGCCACGACAGCGCCCGTCAGCTGATGCAGGCCAAGGGCCTGGTGGACCTGCTCATTCCCCGGGGCGGTGCGGGCCTTATCCGTGCCTGTGTGGAAAATGCCACCGTCCCCTGCATCGAGACCGGCACCGGCATCTGCCATGTCTATGTGGATGAATTTGCCAACCTGGAAAAAGCTGTAAAAATTATCATCAACGCCAAAACCAGTCGTCCCTCCGTCTGTAACGCCGAGGAGGTCTGCCTGGTCCATAGGGCTGTGGCAGAAAGATTCCTGCCTATGCTGAAAAAAGCCCTGGTGGACGACCGCCAGGCGGCGGGCCAAATCCCCGTGGAGCTGCGCCTTGACCCGGCGGCAGCCCGGATCATCCCCGGCACACCCGCCACTGACCGGGATTTCGACACGGAATTCTTAGACTATATCTTGGCCGTGGCCGTGGTAGACAGCGTAGACGCCGCCATCGCCCATATTTTGCAGCACTCCACCGGCCACAGCGAGGCCATCGTCACGGAAAATGCCGAAAACGCCCGGCGCTTTGAGGACGAAACGGACAGCGCCGCCGTTTATGTCAACGTCTCCACCCGCTTCACCGACGGCGGCGAATTCGGCCTGGGCTGCGAAATGGGTATCTCCACTCAAAAGCTCCACGCCCGGGGACCCATGGGCCTGGATGAGCTGAGTACCTATAAATATATCATCTGCGGCAACGGCCAGATCCGCTGACACTCCCTCGCCGCTCTCTCATACATAAAACGACCGCCCCCGTCAGTTTCGGGGGCGGTCGTTTATGTATGGGTTTATTATTTGTTCAGGAACTCATCGATGGACTTGGCGCCCAGCTTGCCGGCACCCATGGCCAGGATGACGGTGGCGGCACCGGTAACGGCATCGCCGCCGGCGTAGACGCCCTCACGGGAGGTGAGGCCATCCTCATTGACAATGATGCAGCCCTTCTTATTGACCTCCAGGCCCTTGGTAGTGGCCTTGATAAGGGGGTTGGGGGTGGTGCCCAGGGACATGATGACGGCATCCACAGGAAGGTCGAACTCGCTGCCCTTCTTCTCCACAGGGCGGCGGCGGCCGGAGGCATCCGGCTCACCCAGCTCCATCTCAATGCAGGTCATGGATCTCACACAATCCTGCTCGTCGCCATTGATCTGAACGGGGTTATTGAGGGTCTTGAAGATGACGCCCTCCTCGATAGCATGCTCCACCTCCTCGTGACGGGCAGGAAGCTCCTCCATACCGCGGCGGTACACCACATACACCTCGGCACCCAGACGCTTGGAGCAGCGGGCAGCGTCCATAGCCACGTTGCCGCCGCCGACAACAGCGACCTTCTTGCCCTTGAGATCCATGATGGGGGTGTCGGAGTCGGGCTTATAGGCCTTCATCAGATTGATACGGGTGAGGAACTCGTTGGCGGAATACACGCCCTTGAGATTCTCACCGGGGATGTGCATAAACATGGGCAGACCCGCGCCGGAGCCCACAAACACGGCCTCAAAGCCGTTTTCCTCCATCAGCTCGTCGATGGTGATGGTGCGGCCCACAACGATGTTGGTCTCCACCTTCACGCCCATGGCCTTGAGCCCGTCCACTTCCTTCTGCACGATGGTCTTGGGCAGACGGAACTCAGGAATGCCGTACACCAGCACGCCGCCGGCCAGGTGCAGGGCCTCGTACACGGTGACATCATAGCCCTTCTTGGCCAGGTCGCCGGCGCAGGTAAGGCCGGCAGGGCCGGAGCCTACAACAGCTACCTTATGGCCGTTGGACTGGGGCTTTTCGGGGGCCTCGGTGCTGTGGGCGTTGTGCCAGTCGGCCACGAAGCGCTCCAGGCGGCCGATACCCACGGCCTCCCCCTTCTTACCCCGGACGCAGTACATCTCGCACTGACTCTCCTGGGGGCAGACGCGGCCGCACACGGCGGGCAGGGAGCTGGTCTGATGAATCACCTGATAGGCGCCCTCATAGTCCTTTTCCACGATCTTTTGAATAAACTCAGGGATGCGGACATTCACGGGGCAGCCGTTTACACAGGGGTGGGCCTTGCAATTCAGGCACCGGGCAGCCTCGTCCAGAGCCTGCTCCTCGGTGTAGCCCAGGGCCACCTCCAGAAAGTTATGATTGCGGACGTTGGGATCCTGAGAAGGCATAGGATTCTTATCCTGACGCATATTCACAGCCATCTTACTTTACCTCCTTCTTAAAGAGGTTGCAGACCTCTTCGTGCTTATGTACCTCGAAATCGTGATACATCTGGTTGCGCTTGACAGCCAGGTCCCAATCCACCTTCTGCCCGTCGAAGTCGGGGCCGTCCACGCAAGCGAACTTGGTCTCGCCGCCTACGGTCAGGCGGCAGCCGCCGCACATGCCGGTGCCATCGATCATGATGGGGCTCATGGAGACAGTGGTGGGCATGCCATAGGGCGCTGTGGTCTTGCAGACAAACTTCATCATGACCATGGGGCCGATGGCGAAAATCTCGTCATACACGTTGCCGGCGTCCAGCAGCTCCTTCAGGGCCTCAGTGACCAAGCCCTTTTGGCCATAGGAGCCGTCATCGGTGCAGACCTTCAGGACGGAGGAAACGGCCTTGAACTTATCCTCCAAAATCACCACATCCTTACTCTTAAAGCCCACCACGGCATGGACCTCGGCCCCGCAATCGTGGAACTTCTTCAGCACCGGATAGGCGATGGCGCAGCCGACGCCGCCGCCCACTACGCAGACCTTTTTCTTGCCCTCAGTCTCAGTGGGCTTACCCAGAGGACCGACGAAATCGTGCAGGCACTCACCCTGCTCCTTGTGGCTGAGCTTTTCCGTGGTAGCGCCCACGGTCTGCACAATGATCGTAACGGTGCCCTTTTCCCGGTCATAGTCATGGATGGTGATGGGGATACGCTCACCATTTTCATCCACCCGCAGGATGATAAACTGGCCCGGCTGTGCCTTCTTGGCCACCATGGGAGCCTCGATCTCATACAGGATCACGGTCGGCTTCAAGGCTGTTTTTGTAACAATGCGATACATACGTTATCTTCCTTCCTCGTTGAGTTCTTTTGGAAAAATACTGTCTTACTTGCCGGAAGTTTGTTCCAGGGTTTATTTTAACATTAAATTTCCATCCCGTCAATTGCTCCGCCCAACATCTCCGGCGAGAATCGTCACCTTTCGGCCCTCGATCCGCACCTCGCCGCCGTCGCGCATTTTCTTCAGCTCCCGCATCATGGCGCTGCGGTCGGTGGATATGTAGTCCGCCAGGGCACTGAGGGAAAAGGGCAGGTTGAAGCTTCCGCCGTTTTTGGCCTGCTGCAGAGAGAAATAGCACAACAGCTTATCCCGGATGCTGCGGCGGCTAAGCACCTCCACCCGCTCAGACAGGGCCGATGCCTTCTCGCTGATAAGGTGGAACATATTCTCTATCATGCGGTTGTGATGGCCGCAGTTTTTCACACCGGTTCTCCAGCTTTTCCTCCGGGAAAAACCAAACGCAGCAGGGCTTTTCACATGTCACGTCCACGCTGTCGCCCAGCACGTTGCGAAACATGAGCATCTCCCCAAACACACCCCCGGGCTGCAGATGCTCTAAAATGGTGCGGTCTCCCCGCTGGTCCACCCGCTCCACAATGGCCGAGCCTGTAGCCAACACGCCGATGGTGCGGCGGCCGGAATTAAAATCGTAGACCAGCTCCTCGGGCTTGAAGCACCGCTCCTGCACCCCGAAGCACTCGTAGATGCGCCGGCACTCCTCCGGTGAGATTCCGTCAAATACCGGCGTTTGGGGAATGGTCATAGTCCGCCTCCCTTTCCGGGCTGTCTGCGCCGCAGCGCAGGCCCCTCTTATCTCTCTTATGGCCGATGATAACATACACGATGATATACACCACACCGCCCCAGGCAAAACCTGCCGCCAGGTCTATGAAGGCATGCTGCTTCACCAGCAGCGTAGACGCTGCAATGATGGCAAACCATACGGTACCCAGGATCTGCCAGATCCGCTTCAGCTTCGGCGAGTGCCACATGGCGGCAATAGCTGCCACCACACCCAGCACATGAACGCTGGGAAACACATTGGCATTATTATCGGCGGCCCAGGTCATCTGCAGGATCCAGGTGCAGATATTATGCCGGGGCAGCACCGCCGGGCGCAGGTCCTGTCCGTTGGGCACGAGAAAGCAAAAGAGGGTGGCGGTGGTGTAGGCGATGGCGATAAACCACATATACCGCCGGAAGCTCTCCGGATCCTTTACAATGAAAAACACACCCAGTACAAACAGCAGGATGCTCCAGCTGTTGTAGGGAATGACGAAATACTCACAGAAGGGGATGTAGTTATCAATAGCGGTCTGGGTGGCCCAGTAATTATCGGTGACCACATGCTCCACAGTGAAGTACATAATCAAATATACCGGCATATATAGGCCCCACCACATATGGGGATGGGTTTTAATGAATTGCTTGATTTTTTGCATGAATATCCTCCAACGCAGCTATACCGGCGAAAAATCCTTTGCCTTTTCCGCCTGTGGGCAGCAAGCTTAGCGAGGTCTTTTAGAGAAGCAGACGCCGCAGGGCTGCAAATAAACACCCTGCCATTATAACACATTTCCCGGCAGATGCCATAGGGAGAAACAGAAATATCACAGTTTTTTAACATTTTTTAAATGCGGCGACTTGCGGAAAGGGTCGTTCTTATATTATACTGTATGCATCTGTCAAATTTTGAGGAGGACGCAGTATGCTGCTGAACCGTGAAAACAAAGAAAACCGCCAGGTGGTGCTGACCATCCAGGTGGAGCAAAGCGCCTGGGAAAAGGCCCTGGAGGACGCTTATGAGCAGAGCAAGTCTCTTTTTAAAAAAGAGGACGGTTCCTTGCCCACCCGTCAGGAAATGGAGGAAAAGCACGGCGCGGATGTGTTCTATCAGGATGCGGTGAACAGCACCTTCCCCGTGGCTCTGGTGGAGGCCGTGCGCCAGGAGGACATCAGCGTGGCCGGGGCTCCGGAGCTGAGCGTGGAGACCATCGGCCCCGAGGGCTATGTATTCACCGCCCTTATCGATTTGTATCCGGAGGTGAAGCTGGGCCAGTACAAGGGGCTCTCCGCCCCCCGGCCTCAGGTGGAGCTGTCCGATGACGACGTTACCGCCGCCATTGACGAGTATCTGCAGGGCCACCTTACCGAGGAGCACCCGAAAAAGGCCGCCATGGGCGACGAGGTGGTGCTGGACTTTGAGGGCTTTGTAAACGGCGTTCCCTTTGAGGGGGGCAAGGCCGAGGAATATCCCCTGCTGCTGGGCAGCGGCTACTTTATCCCCGGGTTTGAGGAGCAGGTGGCCGGCATGGCCGTGGGCGACGAGCGGGACATCCCCGTCACCTTCCCCACCCAGTACGCCCCGGAGCTGGCGGGCAAGGACGCAGTGTTCCACATCAAGGTCCACAAGATCACCCGCCGGGCAAGGCCCGTCATGAGTGAGGATTTTGCCAAATCCCAGGGCTTTGCCGATGCCTCCGCCCTGCGCCGGAGCATCATGGAGCAGGCCGTGCGCAATAAGCAGCAGGAGGCCGCCGATGCCTACGCCGATGCTCTGGTGCAGCAGGTCATCGAGGGCATGGAGGTGGAGATCCCGGAGCGGATGGTCACCTGCCAGCTGGATGGGCTCATGCATGACTTAGAGCAGCAGCTGATGCAGCAGGGCGCCACCATGGACGCCTATCTGGAGATGGCCGGTATCACCCGGGAGGACCTGCGCCGCCAGGCGGAAGCCAGCGCCCGGGCCTCCGTGGAATTTGAGCTGGCCATGACGGAAATTGCCCGGCTGGAGGACATCCGCTTCACTGACGCGGAGCTGGAGGAGAAATACACCCAGATGTCCGCCCTCTACGGCATGACCCCGGAGCAGCTGAAGCAGAACCTGCCCATAGAGCGCCTGACCCACGACCTGCGCCTGGCCCCGGGCCCGGGCCATTGTGGTGGACAGCGCCAAACCTCTCTGATATATTTTTCAACTAAAACCGCCCCCGTCTGCCAGACGGGGGCGGTTTTGGTCAAGACGTAGTTTTCTTCCCCGGGGTGAGCTTGCGCTTGTTGCCCTGCTCATCCACGATCCAGGTGTTGTCCAGCTCCCGGCGGAGGTTGCCCATGATGCTGTTTAGGTACTCCTGCCGCAGGGCGGCCCGCTCCTCGGTCTCCTCCGGGGTCAGGCCCTGAGGGGTCTTGGCCTTGCGGGCCAGCTCGTTGATCCGTTCTATTTTCTTCTGTTCCATAGAATCGCTCCTTATATAAATCGTTTCATCGTAATGCCCGTGCGTCCCTTGCGGCTCTGTCCGCCCACCTCCGCCAGGCAGCACTTACCCAGGCCCCGGATTGTCAGCACATCCCCCTGCTCCACCGAAAAATCCGGTCTGATGCAGGGCATCCAGTTCACTTCCGCCTTGCCGCTGCGGATCAGCTCCGCCGCTGCGCTGCGGCTGATGGAAAAGCCCGCGGCGGCCACGCTGTCCAGCCGCAGGGAGGCCACGGTGTCCCGAATCAGCTTCACCGGCTGCTCCGGCATGGCAATCTCCTCCAGCCCGATCTCCGCCATGCGCAGAGGCACCCGGCCCGCCTGCTTCCATTCCCGCAGGAGGAAGTCCGCCACGCTGCTGCCCACCAGCACATCCGCCCAGTGGGGCGACACCAGAATATGCCCCCACCTTCTCCCGTGTCAGGCCCAGGCCCATAAGGCTGCCTAAAAAATCCCGATGGGTGGGGTGGTCCGTCTCATAGAACCGGCATCGCAGGCACCGCACCGCCGTTTCGTCCGGCCCATCCATCCAATCCGGCAAAAAGTGCAGCTGCCGGCGCTGGGCCCCCTCGCAGCCGCCCCAAAAGGCAAATCCCTCCCGATCGCCCAAGGCCTGCATCAGCTGCCCGGCCAAAGCCTGCTCATGGGGAGAGAGAAATCCGCTCGCCTCCGGCACATTCCGGCTGCGGCAGCGCTCCCAGCCGTCCCATAGGCGGCCCAGCAGCACCCGCTCCTCCGCCGAGGCGGAGAGTTTATCCAAAAGCTCCCTGCGGTTCAAAACCATTCCTCCCGTAGTTTGTGGTAAAAACGCCCTGCCAAAGCAGGGCGTTTTAAGATCGTTACCAAACCAAGACCTCAATGGTAAGAGTCTGTCCCTCCACCGAGGCGGTGATGGTGGCCTTTCCGGAGGAAACCGCCGTTACCACACCCGAGGCATCCACGGTGGCGATCTTTGTATCCGAGGAGCTCCAGGTGACCGTGGCATCCGTCCCGTCCACCTCCAGGGGAGCTGTTTCCCCAACATTGAGGGAAAACTGCCCTCTCGACCCATAAATAGATTGCAGCACCAAATCCTTCCCGGTAGGCGTGTCAGGTGTGACAGGCGTGTCAGGCACGTCCGGCGTAACGGGATCCGTCGGCTGATCCACCGCTGCCGTCACCGCCACGCGGCAGGTGGCCGTGGTGTCCGCCGCCGAGGCCGTTATCACAGCGCTGCCGGTACTCACGGCCTGCACGGTGCCGTTGGCGGAGACAGTGGCCACGGCCTCGTCGCTGCTGGAGAAGGCCACCTTGTCCGCGCCGGAAACCGTAAGCGCAAAGCTGCTGCCCACGGTAAGCTCCACACTGGTTTTATTCATGGTCAGCACAGCGGGCTCGGGGGTGGGGGCATCCTTTCCGCCGGTAAAAAATGCCGTGATCTGGTTGCCGAATATGGTATAGGCCGCCAGGCCCAGCACCAGCACCAGGCACACGATCACCACGCCGCCGCCCACCTTGGGCTTGGCCCGGCCGCCGCCGGTGCGGTGCCCGGCGCTCTTCACGGGCTTGCTGCTATGGCGTTCTTCATCCTCTTGGCAGAAGGGGCAGGTTTTATATGTATCGGAGAACATCTCTCCGCATTTCGGGCATTTCAGCAGACGCATTGTATATCCTCCCAGGCAAATTCTCTACGTTCTATTATACGGTTTTCTCCCCATGCGTCAACTGAAAAACATGGAAATTCATCCTTTTTTTACATTGTTCCTTGCTTTTGTCCACTCAGTTTTCTATAATAGAATAAAATGTATTGAAGCGGAGGGTCATCGCCTATGCATACCATGATCATCGGCATCGCCGGGGGCACCGACAGCGGCAAAACCACCCTGACGGACCACCTGGCCGCCCACTTCGGCCCGGCCATCAGCGTGGTGCATCATGACAACTATTATAAGCGCCAGGACGTTCCCTTTGAGGTGCGCTGCCAGCAAAACTACGACCATCCCGATGCCTTTGACACGGATCTGATGGTCCAGCAGCTGAAGGAGCTGAAGGCCGGCCGCACCATTCGCTGCCCTGTGTACTCCTATGCCGACCACAATCGCACCGATGAAACGGTGCTCATCCGGCCCGCCCCGGTGATTATCGTAGAGGGCATCCTCATTTTCCACGACCCCCGGCTGCGGCAGCTGATGGATATCCGCATCTTTGTGGAGACCGATGCCGACGTGCGCATCCTGCGCAGAGCTCTGCGGGATGTGGAGGAGCGGGGCCGCTCCATGCAATCCATTGTGCAGCAATACCTCACCACCGTCAAGCCCATGCATGAGCAGTTTGTAGAGCCCACGAGAAAATATGCCGACATTGTGGTGCTGGAGGGCGGGCACAACCTGGTAGCCCTGGATCTCATTATGCAGCGCATTGCCGGCCACATTGCGGAAAATCCGCCGGAGGATGCAACATGAGCGGAGGCAGGCTCCTTCGGTACTCCTTGGCGGGGCTGTGCATCGCTCTGGCAGCGTTCTTCCTGCTGCCCTTGGCCATCGGTGCACACCATATCGGGATGTTTTTCCCGGCAGCTGTGCTGGGTGTCCTGGCGTGGATGCTCCTGCGCCCTCAAAAGCTCAAAATGCTGCTCACCGGCAAGGGCCGCATCCTGTGGCGCAGCCTGCTGGCACTTTTCGCTGCGGGCCTGCTGTGCGTGGCCGTGATCCTGGGGCTGATGGCTCGTCAGGCGGCGGACCGGCCCGAGGCCATAGGGCCCTGCACGGTGCTGGTGCTGGGGTGTGAGGTCCGGGGCCTTCGGCCCAGTAAGATGCTGGCTGCCCGCATCGACAGCGCCTACGATTATCTCACCGCCAATCCCGAAGCAGTGTGCGTGGCCTGCGGCGGCATGGCTGACGACGAGATCATCACCGAGGCCCGGTGCATCCGGGACGAGCTGGTGCGCCGGGGCATCGACCCGGGGCGGATCTATCTGGAGGAAAAGTCCCTGAACACCCGGCAGAACATCTCCTATGCCGCGGACATCATCCGGGCAAAGGGCCTGCCCACAGAGGTAGCCGTGGCCAGCGACAATTTTCATCAGCTACGGGCGGCCGTATATGCCCGCGGCAGCGGCCTGGAGGCCCAATCCCTGGGCTGCCGGTCCTACTGGCTTTTGGGCCCCGGCTACTGGGCCAGGGAGGTCATTGCCGTAGCCGCCGCCTGGGCCTTCGGGCGATAAAGTGATGGTGATTTGTATATTCTTGCCCGATTTATACAAATAGGAGTCAAAGCTTCATGGCACTTGTATCCGCAGACTACAGGCTTTTTTCTTGCAAGGCTCTTTGGATTTTGCGGCGATCTGAAAAAACAGACGGCTGACTATGTCAGCCGTCTGTTTTTTCAGAAGGAAAATACCACGCCCACCACGGCGGAGGCCAGGATGAACAAAATAGGATGCAGGCCCTTGGTGGGCTTCACCCATCGGGTGAGGACCAGCAGCACAGCTGCAAGAAGGACAGCCTTCCAGTTCAGCGCAGCCAGGCCCGTCATGCCGCTGTTGAGCAGGGCCACTCCCGCCACACTGAGACCCGCCGCCGCCACCATGGCCGCCGAAGCCGGGCGCAGGCCGTAAAACACGCTCTGGACGATGCGGCTGTCCCGGAAGCTGCGCAGAAAGGCGGCGATGATCAAAATGACGATGATGGACGGCGTTATCAGGCCAATGGTAGCAATGACCGCCCCCAGAACGCCCCCCACCTGGAAGCCCACATAGGTAGCCATATTCACACCGATGGGGCCCGGAGTGGACTCGGACACTGCCAGCATATCGGCGATTTGGGAGGTGGTGAACCAATCCGGATGCCGGGCGGACATATCATAGAGGAAGGGCAGGGTGGCCATGCCGCCGCCGATGGCAAAAAGGCCGGTCTTAAAATACTCGTAAAACAGCAGCAGATAGATCATTTCTTCTCCCTCCCCTTCACGGCCTGAAGCACTACGCCCGCCAGGCCCGCCGCCAGCACATACAGAATAGGCGACACATCGAGAACGAAGGACAAAACCAGGATCACCCCGAAAATCCCCCAGCACCAGGCATCCTTCATAGCGCCCTTCACCAGCTTCAGCACGGCATTAAAGATCAGCACGCACACGCACACCCGGATGCCTGCAAAGGCGTGCTGCACCCAGCTAAGGTGGGCGTAGGCGGTGATGACCTTGGCCAAAGCGGAGATGATGATAAGGGACGGGAACACCACCCCCAGGGTTGCTATGATGCCGCCGGCGACACCGGCGTGTTTCTGCCCCACAAAGGTAGCAGTGTTCACGGCGATAACCCCGGGGTACACTGGCCGATGGCGAAATAGTCCGTCAGTTCCTCGTCGGTGGCCCAGCCCTTTTTCTCCACCACCTCACGCTGCAATATAGGCAGCATGGCGTAACCCCCGCCAAAGGTCATGACGCCCACCTTGGCGAAGGTGTAAAACAGCTCCCAAAGGTCTTTCAGCATTGTTATCACTCCGTATATCCATAAAGTCCGCGCACCGACACCTCGCCGCTGCGCACAGTTTCCTCGCTTCCGTCCTCATGGCGCACCACCAGGCCGTACTGCTCATCAATTCTCAGGGCCTGCACCGTCTCCCGGGTATCGCCCCGAAGGAGGCGCACGGTCCTGCCTATATTCAGGCAGGCCGCCCGATAGTCCGCCAGCCATCTTTCCGGGGTAAACAACACCTCCCGGCGCAGGTAGTCCATCTCCTCCAGCAGGGCCGCCGCCAATTGGGCCCGGCAGACCCTCCCATCCAGGGACAGGTCCAGAGAGGTGGCAATGTCCGCCACCTCGCCGGCGAAATCCTCCGGCTGCTGGTGAACATTGATGCCGATGCCCACCACCACATGTGACACATGGCCGCTCTCGCCCTCCAGGGACATCTCCGTGAGGATGCCCGCCAGCTTACGCCCCCCCAGCACCAGGTCATTGGGCCACTTGATCTGCGGCCGGACACCGGTCACCCGCTGAATGGCGCGGCAGACAGCCACGGCGCTGAGAGCCGTCAGCGGCAAAAGCTCCTCCGGGGCGCAATCGGGCCGCCAGAGGATGGAGAAAAACAGGCCCTTGCCTGCCGGGGATTGGAAGCTGCGGCCCCGGCGCCCTCGGCCCGCCGTTTGGCAATCCGCCAGCACCGCCGTTCCGTCGGGGGCCCCCTCCAGAGCCAGGCGGCGGCAGAAAGAGTTGGTGGAGTCCACCGTCTCCAGCACATGGAGATTCTCCCGAGTCCGGTGTAAATGCCGCTCCACCGTCTCCCGGGAGAGGAAATCCGGTGCGCCTATGAGCCGGTAGCCCCGGCCTGTGCGGGCCTCAATGTCGTACCCCTGACGGCGCAAAGCCTCCACCGCCTTCCATACGGCGGCCCGGCTGATGCCCAGGGTCCGGCTCAGCTCCTGACCGGAGAGATAGTCTCCGCTCTCCTGCAGAGCCCGGCACACACGCTGCTGACTCATGTTTCCTTCCCCCCCTCCACAAAAATATGTATTCTCACGCTCCGGGCGGACAGGGTCGCCCGCCCCTGCAACGATGCCGATCCCCTTCGTAGGGCGGGGTGCCCTCACCCCGCCGCGTGTACGACAAGGCATGCGTGCAAGGGGACCACAGATTGCCACGACCGGTTTGCGAACCGGTCTCGCAATGACATCTTTTTTGACAAAGAGAGTGTACCACCGCAATTTGAAATTGTAAACCAAATTTATATTAAAGGATTGACAAGTTTCTTTTTTTATTGTATTGTAAACCAAAATAATTTGCGGAGAGGTTTACAAATATGCATCAAAAAACGAAAATGCTTGCTCGGGCAGCCCTTTTAGCGGCCCTGACCGCCGTGGGAGCGTTCATTAAAATCCCCTTGGGCTACTCCTCCATCACTCTGCAATTCTTCTTCACGGCCATGGCCGGGTGCCTGCTGGGGCCTTATTGGGGCGCGGCCAGCCAGGGCGTGTATGTGCTTCTGGGCCTGGTGGGCCTGCCCATTTTCACCCTGGGCGGGGGCTTTGGTTATGTGCTTCAGCCTACCTTTGGCTTTCTGCTGGGGCTTATCCCCTCGGCCCTGGTCATTGGGCTTATTACAAGGAAAAGCCGCCGGCCCCTGCGCATTATCCTGGCCTGCGCGGCGGGCCTGGCCACCCTCTACGCCGTGGGCCTGCCGTACATGGGACTGATTCTCAATGTGTACCTGGGCAAGGGCTGGAGCCTGGGGCGGCTGCTGCGGGATGGGATGCTTCTGTTCCTCCCCGGAGACGCCCTGAAAATCGCCGTGGCGGCGATTCTGTTCCCCAAGCTATCAGTTTTTTTCGACAAAAAACAGTGATTTTTTCGGTTTAAAATTGGTCTTACTCCTAATTGTCTTTTGTCTTTTGCCGCCGTATAATGTTCGAGATGAAATTTGAAGGGAGGCGACGACATGACCTTTTCTAACGCAAAAAAGAAATGCCCGACTGTTGCCGCCTCTGTTTTCATTTCTATATTTCCTTTTTGACCGGTATTTTTACCGGTCAATTTTTTTGCCGGTTTACAATTAAAAATGTAAATAAAATGAAGGAGGAGTTTCCCATGAAGAAGAAACACAACTTAGGCAATGAGGCCGTCTACGACGCCCGCACTCTGGGCCTGCCCCGGATGCTGGTGCTGGGCCTGCAGCATCTGTTCGCCATGTTCGGCGCCACGGTGCTGGTGCCCATCCTGGTGCAGAGCTACGGTCTGCCGCTCTCCATCCAAACCACCCTGCTGTTTGCGGGTCTGGGTACGCTGCTGTTCCATGTTTGCACCAAGCTGAAGGTCCCGGCCTTCCTGGGCTCCTCCTTCGCCTTCCTGGGCGGCTTCGAGGCGGTAGCCAAGCTGGATGTGGGCAAGTTCGCCACCATGACCGGTGAGGAAAAGCTCCCCTACGCCCTGGGCGGCATTGTCATCGCCGGCGGGCTGTACCTGGTGCTGGCCCTGCTGTTCAAGCTGGTAGGCCCCCAGAAGGTCATGCGCTTCTTCCCCCCCATCGTCACCGGCCCCATCATCATCCTTATCGGTCTGAACCTCTCCGGCACCGCCATCTCTAACGCCTCCACCTGCTGGTGGCTGGCTCTGGTGGCCATCGCCATCATCGTGGTGGCCAACATCTGGGGCAAGGGCATGATCAAGATCATCCCCATCCTGCTGGGTGTGGTAGGCAGCTACATTGTGGCCCTCATCGCCGGCCAGGTGGATTTCACTGAGGTAGGCAAGGCCGACTTTGTGGGCCTGCAGCAGTTTGTCATCGCCAAGTTTGACCTGACCTCCATCCTGGTCATGGCCCCCATCGCCATCGCCGCCATGATGGAGCACATCGGCGACATGTCCGCCATCTCCTCCACCACCGGCAAGAACTTCATCGCAGACCCCGGCCTGCACCGCACCCTCCTGGGCGACGGCCTGGCCACGGCGGTGGCCGGTATGTTTGGCGGCCCTGCCAACACCACCTACGGTGAGAACACCGGCGTCCTGGCTCTGAGCAAGGTCTACGATCCCCGGGTCATCCGCCTGGCAGCTGTGTACGCCATCATCCTCTCCTTCTCCCCCAAGTTTGACGCCCTGGTCAACTCCATCCCCACGGCCATCGTGGGCGGTGTCAGCTTCGTGCTGTACGGCATGATCTCCGCTGTGGGTGTGCGCAATGTGGTGGAGAACAAGGTAGACCTGACCAAGTCCCGGAACCTGATCATCGCTGCGGTGATCTTCGTCAGCGGCCTGGGCTTCAGCTCCACCGGCGGCATCACCTTCACCGTGGGCAGCGCGGACATCACTCTCACGGGTCTGGCCATCGCGGCCCTGTGCGGCGTGATCCTCAACGCCATCCTCCCCGGCAACGACTACGAGTTCGGCGCAGATCCTCAGGGCGACAAGTCCGCCGACCTGGGCAGCTACTAAGGCAAGGAAAAAAAATACCCAAACAGGAGGCGGCCTATGCCGTCTCCTGTTTTTTTGCGGGAAGGGGCCTACGGCGGGGCACGCGGACCCCGCCCCTACAAGGTTTTTCGTAGGGCGGCTTTGCCCTCACACCGCCGCAAAGGGCGGACAGGGTCGTCCCCCCCTACGAACTCCCTTTTTTTTCCTTTAAAAGCACTGAGCGCCCCAAAAATGGGGCGCTCGGTGCTTTTGGATTTTGATTTTTACTTCTTGGCTTTGCTGTCCACCACCTGGCGGAGCAGGGCGGCAAATGCATCCAGGGACATGGCGCCCAGGTCACCGTCGGCCCGGTGCCGGGGTGAGACGGTTCCGTTTTCCATGTCGCGGTCGCCTACCACTACCATGTAGGGCACCTTCTCCATCTGCGCATCGCGGATCTTCTTGCCGATCTTCTCGTTGCGGTAGTCCACCTCCACCCGGAAGCCCTGGCTCTCCAAAGCCTTGGCTGCATCGGCGCAGTAGTCGGCAGCCCGGTCAGTGACGGGCAGGAAGCGCACCTGCTCGGGTGCCATCCAGGTGGGCAGGGCGCCGGCGTACTCCTCAATGAGGTAGGCCAGGGTGCGCTCATAGCAGCCCAAGGAGGTACGGTGGATGATGTACGGCAGAGCCTTCTCGCCGTTTTCGTCAATATAGTACATACCAAAGCGCTGGGCCAGGAGCATATCTATCTGGATGGTGACCAGGGTATCCTCCTTGCCGAACACATTCTTATACTGAATATCCAGCTTGGGGCCGTAGAAGGCGGCTTCATCGATGCCGACCTCGTACTTCACATCCAGGTCATCCAGAATCTGGCCCATGACACGCTGGGCCTCGTCCCACTGCTCCTTGGTCCCCTCGTACTTATTATTGGGGTTGGCAGGATCCCACTGGGAGAAGCGGAAGGTACACTTATCCAGCATACCCACGGTGCTCAGGAAATACTTGGCCAGCTCCAGGCAGCCCTTGAACTCCTCCTCCAGCTGGTCAGGCCGCAGCACCAGGTGGCCCTCGGAAATGGTGAACTGGCGTACACGGATGAGGCCGTGCATCTCGCCGGAATCCTCGTTGCGGAACAGGGTGGAGGTTTCACCCAGGCGCATGGGCAGATCACGGTAGGAGCGCTGGCGGTTCAGATACACCTGATACTGGAAGGGGCAGGTCATAGGCCGCAGGGCAAAGCACTCCTTGGTCTCATCGTGGGGATCACCCATAACGAACATACCGTCCAGATAGTGGTCCCAGTGGCCGGAGATCTTATAAAGCTCCCGCTTGGCCATGAGGGGGGTCTTGGTCAGCAGGTAGCCCCGCTTCTGCTCAACATCCTCCACCCAGCGCTGTAAAAGCTGAATGACCCGGGCGCCCTTGGGCAGCAGAATGGGCAGGCCCTGTCCGATATAGTCCACGGTGGTGAAGTACTCCAGATCCCGGCCCAGCTTATTGTGGTCGCGCTTGAGGGCTTCCTCCCGCTGCTTCAGATACTCGTCCAGCTCCTCCTTTTTGGGAAAAGCCACGGCGTAGATACGCTGAAGCATCTTGCGGTTGCTGTCGCCGCGCCAATAGGCGCCGCAGCACTGGGTCAGCTTGATGGCATTACCCTTGATGCGGCCGGTGGAGTCCAGGTGGGGGCCTGCGCACAGGTCTACGAACTCGCCCTGCTTATAAAACGAGATGTGTGCGTCGGCGGGCAGATCGTTAATAAGCTCCACCTTGTAGGGCTCGTCCTTCTCCTGCATGAAGGCAATGGCCTCGGCCCGGGGCAGCTCGAAGCGCTCCAGCTTCAGCTTTTCCTTGCAGATCTTGCGCATCTCCGCCTCCAGGGCGTCCAGATGCTCCTGGGTAAAGTTGAAGGGGGCGTCAAAGTCGTAGTAAAAGCCGCCCTCGATGCTGGGACCAATGGCCAGCTTCACCTCCGGATACAGGCGCTTAACGGCCTGGGCCAGCACATGGGAGCAGGTGTGCCAATAGGTTTTGCGATACTCCGGGTTTTCAAAGGTATAGATGTTTTCTTCGCTCATGGGTCATATTCTCCTTTCTTGGGGTGACAAAAAACCTCACCCCTGACAAAATTCAGGGGTGAGGTAAAAAGCTTTACTCCACGGTTCCACCCTGCTTACGGAAATACTCCGTCGCTCGTGTCCTCTGTAACGGGAGGCCCCGTTCCGCTCCTCACGGACAGCTCGGGAGTGGTACCGATCTGTCTTCACCACGAAGCGCTTTCAGCCGGGGCGCTCCTCTCTTTGGCGGTGGGGGTCAGATCTCTTCTCCGTCAACGCATTTTCTTGATTACAGCATATTATAAGCACCTTTTCCCGGCTTGTCAACGGACAATTTGCAAATTTTTCTCCTGCAAAATTTCCTCCGCCTTGTCTACCACGATGGCCCGGGGCGCTACGGCCAGCAGTTTCTCCCGGCCCCGGAAGCCCCAGCTCACACCGATATAGTTCATGCGGCAGTTCCATGCGGTCTGAATATCCACCTCGCTGTCGCCCACATAGATGGCGCTCTCCCGGGGGCAGTCCAGCACCGCCAGGGCGTGCAGCACCAGGTCAGGGGCGGGCTTGGCGGGCAGGTCGTCCCGCTGGCCGAAGGCAGGTACACCGGGGAAGAATTTCTCGGCCAGGGCCTTGGTGGTGGGGTCGGGCTTATTGGAGACGATGGCCACCTGCACTCCGGATTTCCGGAGCTTATCCAGCAGCTCCGGAATCCCCGGATAAGGGCGGGTCTTGATGCAGTTGTGGGCCTGGTACCAGGCCTTATACTCTGTCAGCAGGGCCGCAAATTCCTCCTCCCCCACCGTATCCGGCAGGGCCCGGCGCATGAGCTTTCCCGCGCCGTTTCCTACAAAGGCGCGCACCTCCTCCAGCGTCCTGGCCGGGTAGCCGTGGGCCATGAGCACATGGTTCACGGAGTCCTGCATGTCCTCCAGGGTGTCCAGCAGCGTGCCGTCCATGTCAAACAGCACGGCCCGGGCCCGGGACTTTCTGTGCAGCCTCGGCAGGTACAGCAGTAGGCTGCTGCCCAGTATCAGCAACATGGCCACATAGTCCAGAGGCGCCGTCCGTTCCCGGAGAACTATCGCCCCGATGATCGTGGTGAAGACAGGGCTTAGCGTGCAAAAACAGGCTGGCCCGGTCCGCACCGATATGACTCCGGGCTATGGGCTGCAGGGTATAGCCAAAGCCGGTACACACCACCGCCAGGGCGGCGATGATACCCCACTCCCCGCCGGTCTGAGGCAGCCGGGGCGACTCAAACAGGAAGGAAGCCAGCAGTGCATACAGGCCCAGAAAACCCATCCCCAGTACGCCCAGGACGGAGCCATCCGTCTTGTGGCTGATGTGCTCAGTGGTAATGATGGCCACAGCGCACAAAAAAGCCGCCAGCAATGCGATGCATTCTCCCGCCCCCAGGCGGAAGCCCCCGTCCTTTAGGGCCAGTATAGCCACACCCCCCACGGCGATAGCGGCGCACAGCAGGCCCACAGCCTTGGGCCGGATACGATGCAGAGCCGACTCCAGCAGCGGCACAAAGATGATAGCCAGATTCTCCAGCAGAGAAACCGTACCGGCGCGCGCCGTTTTGAGGGCCAGCATCTCGCAGCTCATCACTAGGAAAAAGAGGAAGCCCACCAGGGCTCCGCCCAAAATCGTGCAGCGGTCCAGCCTTCCCATCATCTTTTTGCCGAGCAGGGCAAACAGCAGTATAAATGCCAGCAAAAACCGTGCCGCCAGGATATTGAAGGCGCCCATGGTGCTCAACCCCATTTTGCTGAACACAAAAGAGGTACTGCAGGCTATGATAGCCGCCGTCATCAGCACCTCTGCTTTTCTCTCAGACATTTTTTTATACCTCCTCGGTATCGGGACATTTTGCCCCCGTATTATATACCGCACCGCGGCGCAAAGTAAACCCCCCATATTCCTCTTTTTTTTATCTTTTTTTTAGCCCCTTTTTGTGCCAAAGTTCGCATTGCAAAGGTTCGCCTCCTGTGCTATACTGATGAAAAATTGCCGGGAGGTGCGGCATGGAACGGATCTTGGCCTATTTCGGCTCCTACAAGTTCATTTTCAGTGTCTGCATCGTGGCCGCAGCCCTGGTGTGCTGGCTTTTGCTGCGGCATCTGATTCACCGCTTCACGGAGAAAATCACTGCTGCCAGCGCCCTATCCGGCCGCCGCCAGACCTACCTGGCCCTGGCGCTGAACTCCGTGCGGGGACTGCTGGCGCTGCTGGCGCTGATCCTGGTCCTGCAGGTCCACGGGGTGAATGTCTCCTCCCTGATAGCAGGCCTGGGTATCATCGGCGCCATTGTGGGCCTGGCGCTGCAGGATATGCTGAAGGATGTTATCATGGGCACCAATATCCTCACCGGGGAGTATTTTGCCGTGGGGGATGTGATTAAGTACGGCGACCTCACCGGCGAGGTGGTGCAGTTTTCCCTGCGCTCCACCAAGATCCGGGAGCTGGCTACCAATAACATCGTCACCGTTTCCAACCGGAACATCTTTGAGGCCACGAGGGTCAGCAATGAGCTGTTTATCACTGTTCCCACCTCCTATGCCGACGATCCCAACACCATTGAGCCCTTTTTACAGCAGCTTGCACGGGAGATTTCCGCCCTGCCGGATGTAGAGAGCTGCGACTTTCTGGGGCTGAGTAATTTAGGGGAATATTCAGTGGATTACCTATGGGGTCTGCGGGCCAAGCCCGCCGTGCAAAGCGCTGGGCGCCGCCAGGCCCTGGGCCACATCCGCCACCGGTTTGCGGAAAATGGCTTTACCATCCCTTACCCGCAGATGGACGTACACACAGATTGAACACACAGCAAAAAGCAGGCCCGGGGCCTGCTTTTTTTGCCGATGAGATAATGCCGGGCTGCAGGATTTTCTCCGTTCCGCCGCCCGGCATATATTTTATTATTTATTCCGCGGCAGCTTCCAGCATTGCCGCAGCGGCGGCCTGTCCCACCCGGCGGAAGGACTCCTCCGGCAGGAAAATCTCCATCCCCTCTCCGGTTTTCGCAAGCTCCGCCCGGCAGGCATTTACCAGGCATTCGCCGCCGGCGCCGTCCACGACCCGGCCCAAAAGCAGCACATTTTCGCACCCAAGCAATCGCCGATACCAGGGCAGGGTCTGCCCCAGCATGCGCCCCAAGGTAAAAAATGCCTCCAATGCCCGGCCATCGCCGGCTTCCGCTCGATCCTGGATCCAGCGCAATCTCTGCGCCGGGGTGTCTCCCTCCGGAGCAAGGCCGCATTGGGCTGCCAAGCGGATCACGCCCTCCTGGGAGAAATACCGGTCCCCCACGCCCCGGTCCCCGGACCAAGGATCCACAGGGGCGGCAGGATGCAGGTCCACCGGTAAAAATGCCAGCTCATTGAGCCAGCCGGTAATGCGTCCGCCGCCGTCCACATAGCCCCCCGCCTGGCTGGTGCCCATGGCGATGCCCAGGAGCTTCCGCCGTCCCAGGCTCACGGCCCCGGCCAGAGCCGCCACATCGCCGTCGTTGCACACGACGCAGGGAACATCCCCGCAGACCTCCCGCACCGCCCGGCGCAGAAGCTCCCGGCCACAATGGTCAAGCTCCGCAGCCGGCACGCTCATAAACAGGCTGGACCGGCGAATTTCGCCCTCCAGCACCACCCCGGCTGTGGAGATGCCCACGGCGTCCACCCCGGGCAGATGGGCCTTGGCTGCTCGCAGGGCTGCGGTGATGCCCTCATAGTGATAGCGCAGATCCCCGGCCGATTTGGGCTGCCAGACCACTTCCTCGGCATAAACGGTCTCTCCGTCCATCACCGCCGCAGCCTTGCGGTCGCTGCCGCCCAGGTCGATGCCGATGCGGCAGCCCACCGTACTGGCGGATATGGGATGCACAGCCTCCTGCACCGCCGGCAGCATCGGATGCAGCTCCACTCGAAAAGGCACCCCATAGATGCCGGACATAAAATCCCGGTCAAAGGCCCTGACGCCGCCCGGGCCATAGGCCCCCTGCAGCCAGCGGAAAACCGTTTCATCCGCTGTCACCAGTGTGCAGCCACCCTGGAGCCACAGGGCTGTTTTCACCAATAGTAAGGTGTATTTTTCGTCCGCTGCCTGCTGCTCCTGCGCCCGGTGCAGCCTTAGTGAAAAGATGTGCATCCCCGGGGCGCAGCACCGCCACCGTGGCGGTGCGGTCTGCCGTGGTCTCATGGGCCCGCACAAAGGCACCTATGGGCCGGAAATCAATCTCCATCGGTGACGACGCCGGCCAGGTCCACGCTCTTGCCGTCCCGCCACAGGCGCTCCAGGCCGTAAAACTCCCGGGCCTCGCCGCTGAACACATGCACGGCGATGCAGCCGTAGTCCAGCAGCACCCAGGTGCCGCCCCGATAGCCCTCCCGGTGCAGGGGCTCCTCGCCGGCCTGCTCCGTGAGTACCTTTTCCACGTTGTCCACCAAGGCGTTGATCTGTGTGTTGGACGAGCCGGTACATAGCACAAAATAATCCGCCAGGGTGGTCAGGTCCGCGATCTCCAGCACCTGGATCTCCCGGCCCTTCTTCTCCGACAGTGCCCGGGCCGCCAGCAGCGCCAGTTCTCTGGGTGTTTTATTCATTCTATCGTTCCTCCGATCTCTCGTTGTATATAGCTTAGAGCCTCCTGCGTATTGGGATGCACCGGGCTGCCGTAGCCCTGCAGCTCCACGATGGAATCCGCCAAGGCCCGGCACAGGCCCCGGTCCAGGTTCTCATGCACCGCCGTGCGCAGCTCCTCCACCCCGGGAAAGCTGCGGCTGGGCTCAATATAGTCCGCTAGATAGATAATCTTCTCCAGCAGGGTCATGTCCGCCTTGCCGGTGGTGTGGTAGAAAATGGCGTTATAAATTTCGTCCGAAACGCCGAAGCGGTCCCGGGCCACCGCCGCGCCGGTCTTGGAATGGAGCAGCTTGAGATAGTTCCGCTCTATCTCGTCCAGCGGGATGGCGTAGTGTCGGCACAGGGACAGCTGCTGGGGAAGATCCAGCTTCTTAGTGCAGTCGTGGAGCAGGGCCGCGATCCTGGCCGCCGTCACATCCGCGCCGTATTTTTCCGCCAGGAAGGCCGCCTCCTGCTCCGTGCCCAGCACATGGGGCATACGCTTGGGCTTTAAATAGCTCAGGGCAATGGGCCGCAGCTCCTCCGGCGTCAGATGCTTCAGGTCCGTCGCCGTGCCATACAGCCCCTTGCGCAGAATATACCCGTACACCGGCTCGGTGAGATACGCCCGGCCCCGTCCCCGGGCCAGCTCCTCCCGCAGCTGCGTGGAGGACACCTCGATGACCTCCGGGTTCATCACCACGGTCACCCGTGTTGAAAATGCCTTCTCCAGCTTTTCCTTCTGCCGGGCAAAGGCCGCCGCCTCGTCCGCCGTCCTGCGGCTGAACACCGCCAGGGTGGCCAGGCGGCAGATCTCCTCCGGCCGGCGCCAGGTCTCAAAGGAGAGAAACATGTCCGATCCCATGAGGAAAAACAGCTCATCCGCCGGATACTGCTCCCGCAGCGCCGCCAGGGTGTCGCAGCTGTAGCTGGCCCCCTGCCGCCGCAGCTCCAGGTCCGTCACCTCTGCCGGAACCGGCAGCTCCCCGGTACACAGCTGTACCATTTCCAGCCGATCCGCTGCATCGGCACTGCCCGCAGGCAGGGGCTTGTGGGGCGGGATGGCATCCGGCACCAGCAGGAGCTTATCCAGGCAAAGCTGCTTGGCCGCCGCTGCGGCCGCCGTCAGATGCCCCCGATGGATGGGCTTGAAGGTACCGCCGTAAATTCCGATCCGCATGGTCACACGCTCCGGCGGGGCGCCTTCACCAGCTCGATCTTGCGCTTGGTTTTATCGTGCTGCATGCGGTACAGGACGAATTTGTTCCCGATGACCTGCACCACCTCACTGCGGGTGGCCACCTTCAGCTCCTCGGCAGCCTCCCGCGCGGTGAGCATAGAATTCTCCAGCACCTTGCCCTTAACCAGCTCCCGGGCCTCCAGGGCATCGTACGCCTGCTTCACCAGGTTGTCGCTGATGCCGTCCTTGCCTATATGAATGATGGTGTCCAGGGTAGAGGCCAGGCCCCGCAGCTGGGCACGCTGCTTGCTTGTCAGTTCCATAATCAGTTCTTCTCCAAATACTCTTTTAATTCCACCGCAAAGGCCCGCAGGGCATTGCCCCGGTGGCTGATGGCGTTCTTCTCCTCAGCTGTCAGCTGGGCAAAGGTCTTGCGCAGGCCCGGCACAAAGAATACCGGGTCGTAGCCAAAGCCGCCGTCTCCCATAGGGGCGTAGGCAATGGTGCCCGGGCATTCGCCCTCCGCCGTCAGCTCTGTGCCGTCGGGGAATAGGCACACCACAGAGGTGTGGAAATGGGCCGCCCGGGTCATGGAGCCCCGCATGTTCTGCAGCAGCAGGCGGCAGCGGGCCGCGTCGTCATCCAGCCCGCCGTACCGGGCGGAGTATACCCCCGGGGCGCCGTTTAGGGCGTCTACGCACAGGCCGCTGTCGTCGGCGATGGCCGGCAGACCGCTGGCCTCCATGACGGCCCGGGCCTTGATGCGGGCGTTTTCCGTGAAGGTTGCGCCGTCCTCCTCCGGCTCAAGGTCCAGACCCAGATCCGATTGAGCACCACCTCTACGCCCAGCTCACCTAAGATTTTCTGCATTTCTGCCAGCTTTCCCTTGTTGTGGGATGCCAATATGAATTTCATAATGCCGTCTCCTTTACCGCTGCAAAATCTCCCGCTGCTTTTCCATCAGCTCCCGGATGCCCTTCGCGCACAGGCGCACCAGCTCCTGCTGCTCCGAGAGGGTAAAGCTCCGGCCCTCGCCGGTGCCCTGGAGCTCAATGAGTTCTCCTTTTTCGTTCATGACGCAGTTCAGGTCCACCTGGGCCCGGCTGTCCTCGCTGTAGGGCAGATCCAGCACAGGCACCTCGTCGATGATGCCCGCACTCACTGCCGCCACCTGGTGGATAATGGGGTCCCGCATTACCTTCCCCTCCGCCAGCAGCTTGCGGCAGGCCAGGGCCAGGGCCACAAAGCCGCCGGTAACGGAGGCGGTACGGGTGCCGCCGTCCCCCTGCAAAACATCGCAATCCACGGTGATAGTCCGCTCCCCCAGAGCCTCCCTGTCCACCGCCGAGCGGAGGCTGCGGCCGATGAGCCGCTGAATTTCCGCACTGCGGCCGGAGAGCTTCAGCTTGTCAATGTCCCGGCGGGAGCGCTCCCGGTTAGCCCGGGGCAGCATGGAGTATTCCGCCGTCACCCAGCCGTGTCCCTCCGGCACATGGGGCGGCGTTTTCTCCTCCACCGAGGCGTTGCACAGCACCACCGTGTCGCCGCAGCGAATCAGGACGCTGCCCTCGGCGAATTTTATATAGTCCTTTGTCAGCTCCACGGGGCGAAGCTGGTCAAAGGCCCGTCCGTCTGCTCTGGTCATAGTCTCCCCCCCTGTTAAAACAGATCGTTTACAAATTCCTCCGGGTCAAAGGGCTTCAGATCGTCGATGCCCTCACCCACGCCTACAAATTTAACCGGCACGCCCAGCTCCCTTGCGATGGCGATAACGATACCACCCTTGGCCGTGCCGTCCAGCTTGGTGAGCACGATGCCCGTTAGGCCCGCCGTCTCGCGCCAAAAGCTCCGGGCCTGGATAAGCCCATTTTTGTCCGGTGGTGGCGTCCAGCACCAGCAGCGTCTCCCGGCCCGCCTCCGGCAGCTCCCGGTCAATGATCTTGCGGAGCTTGGCCAGCTCGTTCATCAGGTTCTGCTTATTGTGCAGCCGCCCGGCGGTGTCGCACAGGACCACATCTATATTCCGGGCCTTGGCCGCCTGCAATGCATCAAACAGCACCGCTCCGGGGGGTCGGCCCCTCATGCTGGCGCACAATAGGCACGTCCGCCCGCTTGGCCCATATCTCCAGCTGGTCGGCGGCAGCGGCCCGGAAGGTATCCGCCGCGCAGAGCAGGACCTTCTTGCCCTCCGCCTTCAGGCGGTTGGCCAGCTTGCCGATGGAGGTAGTCTTTCCCACGCCGTTGACGCCGATGACCAGGATCACCGTGGGGCTCTTGGCGGTATCCAGAGCAGTTTCGCCCACGGACAGCTTCTGCAGCAATATCTTCCGCAGCTCCGCCTTCACCTGTTCCGGATCCTTCATGTCAGTAGCTGAACACGGCGTTGCGCAGGGAGTTCACCGACTCAGCGGCGATGTTCACCCCACATCCGCCAGGATCGGGGATTCCTCCAGGTTATCAAAAAAAATCATCGTCCAGCTTTTTCCCAGTTTCATCCCCGAACCAGGCCTGCTTGAGCTTGCTGAAAATACCCAATATGCTGCCTCCTGTTGCAATAATCAAAATGTATCGTTCCACTTTCGGCGAGCCAATACCCGCCGGGCCGCTCCATGCCCTTTCATGGGGCGCCCCTCACGGTCGCCCGCCACTCAAGCAGTGGGGCGTCGAGGACGCCGCCCCTACGAAATTTATCGAAAAAAACGGCATGCAGGGTCGGCCTCCTGGATGACCCGAGCCACACTTGCACTGCATTTTCAAAAATATGTCCAATGTGTCATTGTGGCTAGTGTGCGCACACTGGCTGCGGCCATCCGTTTTCCTCACTTGATTTCATTGCTTGATGATAAATATGTTATAATAGCTTTCATTTACTTAA
>VOFK01000599.1_pt1 | contig 120392 bp, 124 predicted proteins | sample 5384121 | NCBI WGS metagenome assembly VOFK01 (sample SAMN12384730, study PRJNA508395) | human gut metagenome | isolation source: healthy gut J | host: Homo sapiens
TATGGAATTATGATGGATGAAGTAGACGTGTGCTTTGTTAATAATCACACAGCTCAAACATAACACAAAAACCGCCCTGAAATCAACAGGTTTCAGGGCGGTTTCCAACGATTGTTACATTTTTGGTTAAAATTATTTGTACATTTCGACCAAACGCTGAAGATGCTCAAAACGAGCCTTTGCGTTGGCCTCATTTGCCTCAAACAGAGCCTCGGCACGCTCGGGGAACTCGCGCGTCAGTCTGCTGTAGCGAGCCTCGTTGAGCAAAAATTCGCGATAGCCGTCGGCAGGGATTTTACTGTCCAAAGTGAATTTTTCCGAATTTTTAGCGGGATTGTATCTGAACAAATTCCAGTAGCCGCATTTGACAGCCTTATCCATTTCCTTCTGGCAATTTGTCATGCCGCCCTTGATCGAATGCATCTCGCAGGGGGAGTAAGCGATGATGATCGACGGGCCGGGATAAGCCTCGGCTTCGGTGATCGCGGCGAGGGCCTGTAACCTTGTTTGCGCCCATTGCGATTTGTGCAACATAAACATATCCGTAGGTCATGGCGATCTCGGCGAGGATTTGGACTTGATCTCCTTGCCTGCCGCGGCAAACTGAGCGACCTGGCCGATGTTGGATGCCTTGGAGGCCTGACCGCCGGTGTTGGAGTAGACCTCGGTGTTGAACACGAGAATGTTGACGTCCTCGCCGGAAGCGAGAACGTGGTCAACGCCGCCGAAGCCGATATCAAATGCCCAGCCGTCGCCGCCGAAGATCCAGCAGCTCTTCTTGTTCAGGAAGTCCTTCTTCTCAAGTATCTCGGATGCCAGCGAGCAGGCCGGGCAGTCGCAGTGGACGGCGCCCTCGGCCTTTATCTGCTTCATATGCGCGAGCATGCCCTCGGCCTTATCGCCGAACAGCTGCTTTGCGTGATCCGAGCCGAGGAACTCGATGCAGTCGTCAACGGGCAGGATATCCTCCTCAAGCTCCTTTATGAATGCGGCGGCTGCGGCCTGATTTGCATTCGTGTCGCCATAGGTGTCGAGCCAATTTTGCGCTGCGGCCTTAAGCTCTGCGCAGCAGCCGGGAAGCACGATGAGCTGCTCGACCTTGCTCTTGAGATCGTCGCGGATCTTCTTCTGGCCGAGGTAGAGGCCGAGACCGTGCTCTGCGTTATCCTCGAACAGGGAGTTTGCCCAGGCCGGACCCTTGCTTTCCTTGTTGACGGTGTACGGAGAGGTTGCAGCCGGGCCGCCCCAGATGGAGCTGCAGCCTGTGGCGTTGGAGATCATCATGTGATCGCCGAACAGCTGAGTTACGAGGCGAAAGCATAGCTGGTCTCGGCGCAGCCTGCGCAGGAGCCGGAGAACTCAAGATGCGGCTGCCTGAACTGGCTGAACTTCACATTGTCAGCCTTGAACATGTCAGGTTTATCTTCAACGTGCTCGACACAGTAGTCAAACACCTTCTGCTGCTCAAGCTGGCTCTCCATCGGAACCATCTCCAGCGCATGTGTTCCGCACTGCGTTACGCAGACGCCGCAGCCCATACAGTCGAGCGGAGAAATGGCCATGGTAAAACCGTATTTGTTTTTGCCCTTGCCGATCTTGATGGGCAGAATCTTTGCACTGTCGGGTGCATTTTTTGCCTCGATCTCATCGAGCGCAAAGGGGCGCAGCGTGGCGTGAGGGCAGACGAATGCACAGTTGTTGCACTGAACGCAGCGGTCGGCGTGCCACTCGGGAACGAAGGCGGAAACGCCGCGCTTCTCGTAGGCGGAAGCACCAAGCTCGAAGGTGCCGTCTGCGTGATCGACAAAAGCGGAAACGGGCAGGGAGTCGCCGTCCATCTTGTCAACGGGATCAAGGATGGTCTTGACCATCTCAACGGTCTTTTCGCGGCCGGTGTAGACCTTCTTATCGGCCTTGTCCTCTGCGGTCTTCCAGGACTCGGGAACATCGACCTTGACAAATGCGGTAGCGCCGGCATCGATAGCCTTGTGGTTCATATCGACAACGTCCTGGCCCTTCTTGAGGTAGGAAGCGGTGGCCTTTTCCTTCATATAGCGGATGGCGTCTTCCTGAGGAATGACCTTTGCCAGCGTGAAGAATGCAGACTGCAGAATGGTGTTGGTGCGCTTGCCCATACCGATCTCGCGAGCGAGGTCGATTGCGTTTATCATGTAAAGCTGGATGCTGTTGTTTGCAATGTAGCGCTTGGAAGCAGCGTCAAGATGATGCTCAAGCTCTGCAAAATCCCACTGGCAGTTGATGAGGAACACGCCGCCGGGCTTAACGTCGCGGACGATGGGGAAGCCCTTGGTTATGTAAGCAGGAACATGGCATGCAACGAAGTCTGCCTTGTTGATGTAGTACGGGCTCTTGATCTGCTTGTCGCCGAAGCGCAGGTGGCTGATGGTAACGCCGCCGGTCTTCTTTGAGTCGTACTGGAAGTAAGCCTGGACGTTCTTGTCGGTGTGGTCGCCGATGATCTTGATGGAGTTCTTGTTAGCGCCGACGGTGCCGTCACCGCCGAGACCCCAGAACTTGCACTCAACGGTGCCTTCTGCGGCGGTAGAGGGAGCGGCAACTTCGGGCAGGGAGAGGTTAGTCACGTCGTCAACGATGCCGATGGTGAACTGGCGCTTCATCTCGTTCTTCTTAAGCTCGTTGTAAACGGCAAAGACGGAAGCGGGAGGAGTGTCCTTTGAGCCGAGACCGTAGCGTCCGCCGATGACCTGAATGTCGCGTCCTGCGTTTGCAACGGAGGTTACAACGTCGAGGTACAGAGGCTCGCCCTGAGCGCCGGGCTCCTTGGTGCGGTCGAGAACTGCGATCTTCTTGCAGGTAGCGGGGATGGCCTCAAGCAGCTTGTCTGCTCTCCAGGGGGGGCGGAACAGTCTTACCTTTACAAGACCGACCTTCTCGCCCTGAGCGGTGAGGTAGTCGATGACTTCTTCCGCAACGTCGCAGATAGAGCCCATTGCAACGATGACGCCGGTCGGCGTCGGGCGCGCCGTAGTAGTTGAACAGCTTGTAGTCGGTGCCGAGCTTGGCGTTGACCTTGTCCATGTACTCCTCAACGATCTCGGGAATGGCGTCGTAGTACTTGTTGGAGGCCTCACGGTTCTGGAAGAAGATATCTCCGTTCTCGTGGGAGCCGCGCATGGTGGGGTGAGAGGGGTTGAGAGCTCTCTCGCGGAAGGCCTTAACGGCGTCCATGTCGCACATGTCCTTGAGGTCCTCGTAGTCCCAAACGGCGACCTTCTGAATCTCATGAGAGGTGCGGAAGCCGTCAAAGAAGTTGAGGAAGGGAACGCGGCCCTTGATGGCTGCAAGGTGAGCAACTGGAGCGAGGTCCATGACCTCCTGAACGTTGCCCTCGCCGAGCATGGCAAAGCCGGTCTGGCGGCAGGCCATGATGTCGGAGTGGTCGCCGAAGATGCTCAGCGTGTGGGAAGCCAGAGCACGAGCGGTGACGTGGAACACGCCGGGGAGCAGCTCGCCGGCTATCTTATACATGTTCGGGATCATCAGAAGAAGACCCTGAGAAGCGGTGTAGGTGGTGGTCAGAGCGCCGGCGTTCAGGGAGCCGTGCACTGCGCCGGCTGCGCCGGATTCTGCCTGCATCTCCTGCACCTTGACGGTGCTGCCGAAGATGTTCTTCTGTCCCTTTGCCGACCACTGGTCAACAAAGTCTGCCATCGGGCTTGACGGCGTGATCGGGTAGATGGCCGCAACCTCGGTGAACGCATAGCTTACATGCGCCGCCGCCTCGTTGCCGTCCATCGTCTTGTACCTTCTTGTCATATCTTTTCCTCCCATAGGTTAATGGTTTTGAAGAATTATCGTACAATTTTAAGCCGTTATGATTGCTTTGAGTTTATCACTAAAAAAATGAACTGTAAACATCAAAATTATTGCTTGTACTTTTTGAAATGGTGTATTATACTATTGTAGCAATTTTATAATTGCCGCATATTTGATGAAAGGAGCCTTTCAATATGGTGAATATCAGCACCGAGCTTGGAAGCATAAGCATCACCAGTGAGGTCTTTACGAATATTGCCGGCGCAGCGGCCACAAGCTGCTTCGGCGTAAAAGGCATGGCAGGACGCAATAAAGAAGGCGGTCCGCTCCAGCTTCTGAGAAGAGAGTCAATGTCCAAGGGCGTCATGACGCACCTTAACGATGACGGTACTCTTTCGCTTGAGCTGCATATCGGCGTTGATAACGGCGTGAACATAAGCGCCGTATGCCGCAGCATTATTAAGGAAGTGCGCTATAAGGTCGCAAAGGCGACAGGCGTTCCTGTGAAGAGCGTCGATGTTTACGTCGATACCGTTATAGTCGGTTAATTACAGATAAAATCCCTCCCGGAGGTGCTTTTGCTTTGAGAGAATATTTAGACGCTGCGGTGTTCAAGGACATGATCCTGTGCGCCGATGCCGCGCTTGCTGAGAACACTCAGCAGATAAACGAACTTAACGTATTCCCCGTACCTGACGGCGATACGGGAACCAATATGGGCCTTACTATGAACGAGGCCGCAGCCCAGCTTAGAAAAAAAGAGTTTTACGCTGTCGATGCCGTTGCCGACTGCGTTGCCGGCGCGCTTCTGCGCGGTGCGCGCGGAAACTCCGGCGTTATCCTGTCGCTTCTGTTCCGCGGAATTTCGCGCAGACTCAAGGGCATGGAGACCGTCGGCGCAAAGGAATTTGCCGCCGCTATGGAAGACGGCGTTGACGCAGCCTATAAGGCCGTCATGAAGCCTGCCGAGGGCACTATACTTACAGTTGCCCGTATGGCGTCGGCAGCTGCTGTCGAATATGCCAAAAAGGGCGACGATATCGAAGATCTTCTTGATACAGCTATCAGGATCGGCAAGGAAGCGCTCGATAACACCGTTAACCAGAACCCCGTTCTCCAGAAGGCCGGCGTTGTAGATGCCGGCGGCATGGGATATATCGTCATTTTCTCCGCTATGCTCGCATGCCTGCGCGGCGAAGTGACCGCTCCGACGGCGGCGGTTCAGGCAGGCGTTATAGCAAATGAGAACAATGCGTTCGATATGTTTGGAACAGACGAGATAACCTATGCATTCGATACGGTCTACATCGTGCGCAAGCATGAGCCGAACGTTGACCTCACGCCGCTGCGCGCCTACCTTTCGAGCATAGGTGACTGCCTTGTTATCGGCGAGGACGACGAGGCGTTCAAGGTGCATGTCCATACGAATATTCCCGGTGAGGCGCTCACGAAGAGCCAGCAGTACGGCACCTTGGAGCTTGCCAAGATCGAGAATATGCGCACGCAGTATGATGATATAATGGCAGGCCGCAAGGCTCAGACGACCGACGATCTGGAAAAGGTCGAGCAGGAGCTTGAGGCTGCCGAGGATCTGCATGCAGCGCCCACAAAGCGCTACGGCATAGTTGCCGTCTGCGCAGGCGAGGGAATTGCAAACCTGTTCAAGGAGCTTGGCGCCGACACCATCGTGACAGGCGGCCAGACCATGAACCCCTCAACGGCGGATATAATAAAAGAGATAAACCGCACTCCGGCGGAGATCGTGTTTGTTCTGCCCAACAACAAGAACATCATCATGGCCGCCGAGCAGAGCATCCCTCTGTGCGAGGATAAGACCGTTGTGGTCGTTCCCACAAAGACCATTCCCCAGGGAATAACCGCAATGCTCAATTTCGATCCCGAGGGCGAGGTTTCGGACATAGTCGAAGCTATGAATGAATCTCTCGGCGATGTTCACACGGCGCAGGTCACCTATGCCGCGCGTGACTCGGACTTCGACGGCTACGCCATCCACGCAGGCGAGTATCTTGCGCTGCTTGACGGCAAGCTCATCGGCAGCTTTACCGAGATGCCGTCAATGCTCGGCAAAATGTCCGAGGCTTTCGGCGATCTTAATCCCGAGATCATCACCGTTTACTATGGCGAGGATGTAACTCAGGACGATGCCGAGACTACGGCCGCAACGCTTGAGGAGGCCTTCCCCGACGCTGAGGTCACGGTCGTAAACGGCGGACAGCCGGTTTACTACTATATGATATCGGTCGAGTAATTTAATATAATAAGCTCTCGTCAGCTTAAGCTCACGGCAGTGCGGTAAGCGCTGCCGTGATTTTTTTGTTTTCAGACACTTTACAAAATAGCTGTTGACAATTTTGCAATCGCACTGTATGCTAACTGTGTTAGAACAAGCCACACAGTTACATAAGGAGAGTGCCATGGAAACAATAAAGCTTATTAACTTTATTATTGCAACGGTGTTTTTCGTTTGCTACTCATATCAGTTTGCATATATCCTCGTGCCGTATCTGAAAAAGGAGAAACCGCACAAGCCTGCGGAGCTGCACAGATATGCGGTTTTGATATCCGCCCGCAACGAGGAGCTTGTGATAGGCAATCTGCTCGACAGCATATCGGCGCAGGATTATCCCTCGAGCCTTGTGCGAGTGTTTGTCGTCGCCGATAACTGCACGGACAAAACCGCAAAGGTCGCCCGTGCACACGGAGCCATAGTGTACGAGCGCTTTAACGATAAGCTCGTCGGCAAGGGCTATGCTCTTGAATATCTGCTTGACAGAATAGGCGAGGAATACGGCGACGTGTTCGACGCATACATGGTGTTCGATGCGGATAATCTTCTCAGCGAGGACTACATAAGCCGCATGAACGAGACCTTCTCCGACGGCTACAGGATAATCACAAGCTACCGAAACTCGAAAAACTACGGCGATAACTGGATATCCGCAGGCTACGCGCTGTGGTTCCTGCGCGAGGCAAAATACCTCAACAACGCCCGTTATCTGCTCGGAACGAGCTGCGCAGTTTCGGGAACGGGATTTATGTTCAGCCGGGAGATACTGAAAAGCTGCGGCGGCTGGCCGTTCCATCTGCTCGTTGAGGACATTGAGTTCACGATACACAACATTGTGTCCGGCGAAAAGGTCGGCTACTGTCCGAGGGCTGTTTTGTATGACGAGCAGCCGACGAAGTTTTCTCAGTCGTGGAAGCAGCGCATGCGCTGGGCGCGCGGATATATTCAGATCCTGCGCAAATACGGCGGCCGGCTGCTGCACGGCATATTCGCAAAGCGCAGCTTTTCCTGCTTTGATATGACGATGAATATCGCTCCGGCGGTCATCCTATCGTTCCTCGGTATAATTATAAATGTTGGAGCGGCTGTTTACAGCGTGCTCAACGGCGGCGGAACGGACGTTCTGCTTCAGTCGTTTGGGCAGCTTATACTCAACACCTGTCTTATGATGTTTATTATCGGAGCGATAACCACGATAAGCGAGTGGAAAAACATCTATTGCAGCACGCCGAAAAAGATATTGTACGCATTCACTTTTCCGCTGTTCATGCTCACATATCTGCCGATCTGCATTGTAGCGCTGTTTCGCCCCGTCAAGTGGGAGCCCATCGTTCATGACCGTGTGCGCACCCTCAGAGAGGTCAGGGGAGAGGGAAACGCGGCGTAAAATCCTCATTATAAGAAAACTGTCCGGAAATTTTTCCGGACAGTCCAGCGTGTCGAAAAAGTCCAGCAACGGCTGGGCTTTTTCGACATGCTGTGCACCGCAGTTCAAAGCAAACTGCGGTGTAAATTATATTCTACTGAATGATGCGCTTTGCGCCGGTGTAGTGATTTGCATAATAGCTTGAGCTGAGTGAGGTTATAACAACGCAGCCCTTGCCGGAGGAGGCGTGGATGAACTGATTGTCACCGATATACATGCCGACGTGGCCGATGGGATCGACGCTGTCGGAGAAGAACACGAGGTCGCCCGGCTGAAGGTCGCTTTTATCGACCTTAGTGCCGTTGTGGTTCCACTGCCCGCCCGCGCCGCGCCAGAGAGAGTAGCCGTACTGGCCGTAAAGATAATACATGAAGCCCGAGCAGTCAAAGCCGCGCGGCGAGGAGCCGCCGTAAACATAGGGCGTTCCGAGATACTGCTTTGCGGTGGCGACGATCTTGTCGGCAACGGCATTGCCGGTGCTGAGCTTGACATAGTCTGCGCTCATATATCCGCTCAGGCCGTTGTAGCTCACGGCATACCATGAGCCGGTCTTGCCGGTGACCTTGACCTGAATGCCCTTGTTGTAGTAGCCGATGGTGGAGTAGCTTGTGCCGGCACCGCTTCTCATGCGCACTCCGTCGCCGGTGACGATGCCTATCTTGTCCATCTTCTCAAGCGATGCGGAGGAGGCGGTGGAGACGATCTTTATGTAGTCCTTGCTCATGTAGCCGTATTGGCCGTTTGCGCTGACCTCGTACCACGAGCCGGTCTCGCCGGTGATTTTAACGCTTGTGTTCTTATTGAGCGTTGCAATGGCTGCAAAATCCGTGCTCGGCCCCATTCTCAGGCGGACGCTGTCGCCGGAAACGGTGCCGCTTTTTGCGGCGCTGTAGCTCTCCGACGGGGTTATGCGCACATACTGCGCGGCCATGTAGCCGGTCTTGCCATTGTAGGATACCTTGTACCAATCCTTGACCGAGCCGAGCGCCGTGAGGCTTACTCCGTTGGAGTAGTAGCCGAGAGTGTCGCAATTGGTGTTCGGCTGGCTTCTGAGCCTTACGCTCGTTCCGATGACCGAAGCCTTGAAGCCGCTGCCTGTCGAGGTGCTCGTTGCGGTCGAGGCGGTTGGCTTGGGCGTAGCGGTTGACGATGAAGCGTTGCCGACCGACAGCTTCATATAATCTGCGCTGACATAGCCGGTCTTGCCGTTGTAGCTGACCTCATACCAATTGCCCGATGCGCCGATGACGCTCATTTTTGTGCCCTTGTCCAAGGTGGTGATGACCGAGCTGTTCGTTCCGGCTCCGCTTCTCATGCGGACATCGCTGCCGGATACGGTGCCTGTGCCGAAATTGCCGCTGACCTTGCTTACGGTTTTGAGGTAGTCTGCCGAAGCGTAGCCTACGGTGTTGTTGTAAACAACCTTGCACCAGCCGTTCTGCGTCATGCCGACGATGACCTCGGCGCCTGCCGGCATGGTCATGATTATTGACTTGTTCGTGCTCGCGCCGCTTCTGAGATTCAGAGCCGACGTCGTTTTCGCGCCGCTTATGCCGGCAGCCGAGGCCGGAACGGCGAGCAGCGAAACGCACATTATCACTGCAAGAAGTAAACTTAAAAGCCGTTTTTTCATTTTAAACTCTCCGTGGAATATTTCAAAGTGTAATCAAATTGTAACACAGAAGTCGTATTATGTCAACATTAGCGGCCTGCGAGGGGCAAAATACGGCGTAAACAATCTGTAAACAGCGCATTTTAGCATATATTGTGTTTGTTGCCGATTTCAACAAATAGTTATTGTGTGGCGGCGTTTCGCAGAACGCAAATTTTCGGTTTTCAATTGGTTTTATATATGGTATAATTAAAAAATAAATAAAAAATCCCGAGGATAAGATATGAGTCGATTTTTTACCAAAAGAATGATCGCCGCAGTGCTCTGCGTCTGCATGGTGCTGCCGCTTTGCGCCTGCTCAAGTGACAAGCCCGAGCAGAAGCAGATATTCGCAATGGATACGGTGATGACGCTGACCGCCTACGGCAAATATGCCGGCGAAGGAATAAACGCGGCAGTCGGCGTGATAAACGCCATGGACGATATGCTCGATCCAGACAATGAGGGCAGTTACACGTCGCTTATTAACAACGCCGAGGGTAAGGACGTCATAGTAACGCCGCAGGTAAACGAGATGCTGTCTACCGCGCTGAACGTGTATGATCTCTCCGGCGGCGCGCTTGATCTTTCGGTGTACCCGCTGTATGAGGCATGGGGCGAGTTCAAGGACGAAACCGGCCGCATCCCGTCCGATGACGAGATAAAGGAGCTTCGCAAAAACCTTGGCTTCGGCAGCACCGAGATCACAAACTTTGAGGGCGAGGCTAACTACTCGGTGCGCATGCCTGCCGGAACGCAGATAAGCTTTGGCGCCGTCGCCAAGGGCTGCGCGTCAAAGTACGCGATCGACGCTATGCGCAAAAGCGGCGTTACAAGCGGCATAGTTTCCCTCGGCGGAAATGTGCAGACTTTGGGCACAAAGCCTGACGGCTCGAATTGGATCGTCGCCGTCGAGGATCCTAACGATACAAGCAGCTATGTCGGAACGCTCTCCGTCGGCGAGACCGCAATAATAACAAGCGGCAGCTATCAACGCTATTTCGTCGGGCCGGACGGCATGAAGTATCACCACATCATCGACCCGAGCACCGGCAGACCTGCGGATAACGACCTTGTTTCGGTCACGATAGTCTGCCCCGACGGTACGCTGGCCGACGCGCTGTCAACGGCGATGTTCGTCCTCGGCGAAAATGCCGCGCTCAAATACTGGCGCGAAAACGGCGGATTTGAGATGATAATGATAAATAAGGATAACGAGATAATGTGTACTACCGGTCTGATCGAGGTGTTCACGCTCACTAACCGCACAGATTACACGCTCAAAATGGTAGAGTGATGCCGGATAGAGAATTTTTCCGCCAGGACGCATTGACGCTTGCTCGGACTCTGGTCGGAAAGCTCATTGTGCGCAGCTTTCCCGACGGCAGCGAAAAGCGGCTGAGAATAAGCGAGACCGAGGCCTACTGCGGAGTTGAGGACACGGCATGCCATGCGCATAAGGGCAAAACAAAGCGCGCCGAGATACTTTGGCGCGACGGCGGCACGATATATGTCTATCTCTGCTACGGCATGCACAACCTCATGAATATCGTATCCGGCAGGGAAGGCGAGCCGCAGGCGGTGCTCATCCGCTGCTGCGAGGGCTTTGAAGGTCCCGGAAAGCTGACAAAGGAGCTTTCCGTCGACCGCAGCTTCAACGGTCTGGATATTCTCGAATGCAGCGAGCTGCGCATTGAGGATGATGGCACAAAAGTTGACATAATACAGCTTCCGCGCGTCGGCATTGCGTATGCAGAGCCTGCCGACAGGGAAGCATTGTGGAGATTCAAACTCAAAAAATGAATTATCTTGATACCGATATACGATACTGCAAGGGCATAGGCGAAAAAAAGGCGCTGCTTTTCAATAAGCTCGGCGTCTTTAACGTCCGTGACCTTGTTTCGTATTTTCCGAGGAAATATGAGGATCGCAGCAGCTTTAAGCCGATTGCGCTGACCTGCGACGGGGAAACTGTTTGCATAAACGCCCTCGCTGCGGAGGATGCCCGCCTTGTGCGCATACGCAGGGGACTTGAGCTTGTAAAGTTCCGCGTCGTTGATGAGAGCGGTTCGGTTGACATAACATTTTTCAACCAGCCGTATATCAAAAACAATATCCATCGCGGCGACTGCCTGAATATCTATGGAAAGATCATCGGCGTCGGCGGAAAACGCACGATGACAAACCCGGTTATCGAGCGCGAGGGTACGGTCGGCGGAGTCACGGGGCGCATAGTTCCGGTGTACAGGCTCACGACGGGTCTTTCGCAGAAGCTTATTATATCCGCCGTGCGTCAGGCGCTTGACGCAAGCGCTGCCGAGCTGCCGGAGGTGCTGCCCGAGAGCCTGCGGAAAAAATACAAGCTTGCGCAGACGGGATACTCGTATGAAAACATTCATTTTCCGGCGAGCTTCGAGGATCTTGAGCTTGCGCGGCGCAGGCTCGTTTTTGAGGAGCTGTTCCTTTTGGCCTGCGCGCTGGGCAAAATGAAGGGCAGCCACTCAAAGCAGAGCGGCATACCCATGCGCGAGCAGAATATAGAGGAGTTTTTCTCAAGCCTGCCGTTTGTGCCGACGGGCGCGCAAAAACGAGCGGTGTCGGACGCGGTGCGCGATATGCAATCGGGAAAAGCGATGAACAGGCTCGTACAGGGTGACGTCGGCAGCGGCAAAACGCTTGTGGCCGCCGCGCTTGTGTGGTATGCGTGGAAAAACGGCTATGCCTCGGCGTTCATGGCGCCGACGGAGATACTTGCAAATCAGCATTTTGAAACGCTCAGCGGTTTTCTCAAGCCGTTCGGCCTGCGTATAGGAAAGCTGACAGGTTCAATGACGGCAAAGCAGAAGCGCGAGGTCAAGGCTGAGCTTGCCGCCGGTGAGCTTGACCTTATAATCGGCACCCACGCGCTGTTTTCGGAGGATGTTGAGTACAAAAACCTTGCCCTTGTCATAACCGACGAGCAGCACCGCTTTGGCGTAAATCAGCGCTCGAGCCTGATATCCAAGGGCGAAAAGCCGCATGTTCTCGTCATGTCCGCAACGCCGATCCCGCGCACGCTTGCGCTTATAATTTACGGTGATCTTGATATATCCGTAATTGACGAGATGCCGCCGGGCAGACAGAAGGTCGACACCTTTGCCGTGACAGAAAGCTATCGCACGCGCTTAAACGGCTTTATACGCAAGCTCGTATCCGAAGGCCGGCAGGTGTTCGTCGTATGCCCGATGATCGAGGAAAACGAGGAGCTTCCGCCGAATGTTAAATCCGCGCAGGAGCATGCAGCCGAGCTTCAGAAGTATTTCCCCAATCTCAAAGTCGCCTGCGTCCACGGCAAGCTCAAGGCCAAAGAGAAATGAAATTATGCAGAGCTTCGTTGACGGGGATATCGATATCCTTGTTTCCACCACGGTCATCGAGGTCGGCGTGGACGTGCCGAACGCGGCGCTTATGATAGTCGAAAATGCCGACCGCTTCGGCCTGAGCCAGCTGCACCAGCTGCGCGGCCGCGTCGGCCGCGGCGAGCATAAGGAGCTATTGCGTGCTCGTCTCCGATAACGATAGCGAGGCAACTCGGGCGCGGCTCAAGGTAATGACCAAAACAAACGACGGCTTCAAAATATCCGAGGAGGATCTTAAGCTGCGCGGCCCCGGCGATTTCTTCGGCTCGCGCCAGCACGGACTTCCGGCGATGCACGTTGCCGATCTCGGCTCGGATATGAACGTGCTGCAGGAGGCGCAGGATGCTGCGCGCGAAACTCTTGCCTCCGACCCCGAGCTGTCGCGCCCGGAGCATGCTCAGCTCAAAGCCGCCGTCGCTCGGCTGTTTACCCTCAACGCAGATACGCTCAATTGAAAAAGACCGCCGGGAGGCGGTCTTTTTTTGCTGTGCAGCTGAAATATACTATGGCAGAAGAAAATCAGGCAGACGAAGTCTGATTAGATCATCCGTCGGTATTTGAACGGAGATATCCCTTATTGAGCCAATATCCAGAGTTATTGGTGAGTGATCCCGGATCAAACACTTTCGGACAAGACCGAATTCGTCGGTGACAGTGTCATCACCATCCAGCAGAGCAACTCTGAAACGCAGCTCGTTTTGCCATGAAAAGCTTGAAGATTTGCAAAATTCGTCCAAATCGCCGTAATAGTCCGGCGGATAATAGCGAACTTCATCACACCTGAAATTAACATTGTCACCGTATTTGCCGCGCAGTGCGTTCAGAACGCGGCTCAAAAACTCGTTTGGATTGTAGATTATGACTGCGGTATCTCCAAAATCGAGCAGCCGCTCATCGGGCTGCTCAAATCTTTTTCGTGAATGAGATATGTAAGCCCGTACATGCAGTAGATTTTTGAATACTGATAAAAGTTTTCGTCTATATAATACATGCCTTTCATGACGGCTCTGATCTCCGGGTCAAAACAGTTGAAGAATTCGTCGCCTACTTTGGGGTCTACAGTCTTGACTATCCCTTCGCCAATATCGCCCTGAACTCCGTCCTTCATCTGACTGTCGGCGCGATTATGTCGTTCTATTGCACTCCACGAGCCGAAGTCATACAGAGAACGCATGAAAACAGAACCATCCTGTAGCTTGTCGGCCCACTTCTTCGCCGTTATTTTTACCGGCAGACATGGCATCTTATCCATACATAACCTCCAATACATATAAATTACATGCTCCGGGTCCAGTATAGCACGATGTTGCACAAAATGGAAATAAAAAAGCAGCACGAAAATTCCGTGCTGCTTTGAATTTTGCCTTACTTAAAGTATCTTGCCAGCAGGCCTTCGAAAGCCTTGCCGTGACGGGCTTCGTCGCGTGCCATCTCGTGGACGGTGTCGTGGATAGCGTCGAGATTGTACTGCTTTGCAAGCTTTGCAAGCTCGAACTTGCCTGCGGTTGCGCCGTTTTCCGCGTCAACGCGCATCTCGAGGTTCTTCTTGGTGGAGTCGGTCACGACCTCACCGAGGAGCTCTGCGAATTTTGCGGCGTGCTCAGCCTCTTCGTAAGCTGCCTTCTCCCAGTAAAGGCCGATCTCGGGATAGCCTTCACGGTGTGCAACGCGAGCCATTGCCAGGTACATACCGACCTCGGAGCACTCGCCCTCGAAGTTTGCACGCAGGCCGCTAATGATCTCTTCGCGGACGTTTTCGGGAACGCCTTCACCGAAAACCTTGCCGACGCCGACTATATGTTCTGCTGCCCAGGTCTTTTCCTCGGCCTGCAGGGTGAACTTCTCACCGGGGACATTGCAGATGGGGCACTTCTCGGGGGGGAGTGTCGCCTTCATGAACGTAACCACATACGGGGCATACCCATTTTGCCATAATAATTTACCTCCTAAAATAATAAATACACTTTTGCACTTGAAATCTTTTTTTGATTGACGTTTTTCGTCTTTCTGAGCTTATTATAATAGGATTTGCGCGCAATGACTGTGGTATATGCTACACTCTGCGGATGTTTTTAGAAATTTCACATAAAGCTTCCGCAGCTTCCGTGTCGCAGTCGGTGTTTCGCGCAAGATCGGCCAGCGACAGCATGCCCACAAGGCGCCCGTCGCGGCACACGGGCAGCCGCCGTATCTGCGCATCGGCCATGAGCCGCGCCGCGTCGCCGACATAGGCGTTGTCGTTTATCGTTATAACGCCGCGTGTCATAACGTCGCCGGTCTTGGTCTCCATGGGAGACAGGCCGTTTGCCGCGCACCTGACCGCAATATCGCGGTCGGTTATCATGCCGCGCAGATTACCTCGCTCGTCGCAAACGGGTACGGCGCCGATGTTATATTGCTTCAAAAGCCGCGCCGCCGCGGCGACCGGCTCTCCGAGTCCGACCGTCACTATATGCTCACTCATGATATCAAACACTTTCATAATATTACACCTCCTGTGGTATATGATAAGATCATAGCCGCAGGAGGTGCGTTCTATACATTATAATAATACCGTCACTCGATAAGCTCGGCAAGCGCCGGACCTGCCGTCTTGCCGAACAGCCGTATTGCGGCGAGCGCTTCCTGCAAGGTGTTCCCGTTGCTGCCGACCTCGATTATCATCGAGCCGGGCGTAAGATGCTGATTATAGCGGTATTTTGTCAGTGTTATTGGCCGCATGAGGCTCGGGTAGCTTTGGCATACGGTGTTTTGAAGATATATTGCGAGGCTCAGATTCTGCCGCCAGTTCGGATGCTCAAGGCCGCTTGCGTCGCTGCCGACAAACAGCATTATCTGACTTGCGCACACGCCCTGTTCGGTCGCCGTCGTCTTATATGTCACGGTATCGGAGCACAGCGCGTCACGGTGCAGGTCAATTACGATTTTTATGCTCGGATACTCGGCGAGGTACTTTTCTATGGCCTCGCAGCTCCGGTTGTACGAGCCTGTATAACTCGGGTAGTCGAACACCTGCGTATCGTGAATGACGTTCAGGCCGCAGTCCTGAAGTATTTGCGTAAGCTCGGTGCCGATGCGGATAACATTAAGGTTTTGATCGAGCGTTCGATTTGTGCCGAGGTCATCGTATTTGTCAAGCCCGGCAGGGGAGTAGGCTTCACTCGAATGCGTGTGCAGAATGAGAATCTGCGGCTTATCCGCTTCGAGCCGTATTGGGCATCCGGCGCTGAGGACCGCATCTATATCAATGTCATAGCCGGAAGTGTTCTTTATGGACATGCCGCCGGATATGGTCGTCGGTATGATAGTCGGCGTTGCCGGAGCGGCGCTCTGCACAGGGGTTTCCGTTGCAGCAGCGGCTTCGGTCGGACAGGCGGTTTCCTGCGCGTCATCGGCAAGGGAGACGGTGTTCTTTATAAGCTCGCCGCCGTCTGTGCGCAGGTATAAGGCAAACAGATACAGGCAGCACAGGGCAAGTCCGCCCACGATGATCGCTCTTAGTTTTTTTTCAGCATTTCGGAGCCTCCCTTCGTGCAAGTATATTGCGCTTCGCGGCAAATTATGCTGTACTTGCAGCCGGTGCTGTGGTATGATTTATTTGCAGGTGGTTACTGCGTTATGTTAACCATGAATATTCAAAAAATGAGGTGTGATTATGCATATTACTTACCATCCGAAGGGAGTATGTTCGCAGCTTTTTGAGATCGATGTCGAAAACGGGATCATCGAAAAAGTGGAGGTAAAAGGCGGATGCAGCGGCAATCTGCAAGGCATTTCGCGGCTGCTTGTGGGGATGAAGGCCGAGGATGCCGCCGCCAAATTGGAGGGTATACGCTGCGGATTCAAGGCAACATCGTGCCCCGATCAGTTATCCAAAGCACTGAAAAATTGCATATAAAAACAGCGATTTAGTTTACATAATATTATTTCATAACGCGCTTGATTTACATAACGTTATACATGTGATTAATATTTGTAATAATTTTTACGAATTTTTAAGGAATTGTTGTCGAATTTCGGCTTTTGTGCAAGATGACTAAGGCACAAAATCATGTGCTTTGTATAGTAAAATCCCCTAAATCTTGCGGTTTTTGAAGCACATATGTGAAATATGCACAATTCGACACGGTCTCGCTTGTGCAAAATTACTATTTACTCGCTCGTAAATGTTCCGCTATAATTAATATGCCCGAGAGTTATAGGGCGCTGTTCGGTGTTTTGCCGAATATATTTTTTATGACAGGAGCGTTATATGAGTAAACTGAAAAAAAACAGTCTTGCACTCGTGTTCGTTATCTGTCTGCTGTGCGTTTTCCTCTGCGGCTCTGCGCTGGCCGAGGAAACTGACAACGGTGTCGGGTATACCGAAACTCCGGTATACGTAGACGGACTGCTTTCCTGCCGCGGCTATATGATAGGCGACGATTCCTATGTCTCGCTTGAGGCTGCATGCGCGGTCCTCGGCTACGACGCCGATGTTAATTATGACAAAGAGATAAATAAATTGACCGTCGAGGTCGCCGGCATAACGATCGAAGCCGGTTTTGGTGATAAATATCTGTGCGCAAACGGCAGATACTTTTATCTCCCCGACGGCTATATGGAGGTTGACGGCTCTTTCATAATCCCGACGGAGGCACTGGCGAAAATATTTACGCTTGGCGTTTCGCAGGATGATGAGCAGGGAGCTATCAATTTCAGCACGGCAGACGAACAGATCCTCCAAAGTGGGGATGAGTTTTACAACGAGGATGATCTCTACTGGATGAGCAGGATCATCACATGGGAGTCCGGCAACCAGCCTGTAGAAGGACAGATAGGTGTCGGAAACGTTATCCTCAATCGAGCGGGCGACCCACGATTCGGAGAGACGATAAAGGACGTCATCTTCCAGCCGGGTCAGTTCACGCCGGCATCGACGGGCGCAGTGTACGGCGAGCCTTATGCGATAAGCGTTATTTGCGCAAAGCTTGCATTCGAAGGCTATAACACCGTCGGCGATGCGCTGTTTTTCCAGGTCGGACGATACTGGGGCAGCGGAATGATCGAAACGACGTGGCTCGGAAAGATCGGCGACCACAATTTCTTTATGTGATTGCTAAAGAAAGCGAATATGCTAAAATGAGTTGGGTCATACCCAACTCATTTTTTTCGGAGAACGTATGGAAAAGATTTTAAATGACGGCTTTGCCGCGCTCGGGATCGCGCCGGATACCGAGGCAGTCGGCAGACTGCAAACATATTACGAATATCTCGAAGAGCGCAACAAGGTCATGAATCTTACTGCGATAAACGGACTTGAGGATGTTGCGCGCTTGCATTTTCTCGACTGTGCGGCGCTGCTGACGGTGTGCGATTTTGCGGATAAAAAGGTCATCGATGTCGGAACCGGCGCAGGCTTTCCCGGCCTTGTTCTGAAGATCGTGCAGCCGAGCATGGATATCACGCTGCTTGACAGCCTGAATAAGCGCATCGACTTCCTCGGCGAGATGAGCGAAAAGCTGAAGCTTGAAGGGGTCTGCTGCGTCCACGCGCGCGCGGAGGAAATTCCCGAGGAGCGCCGCGGCGCATATGACATTGCCGTATCACGTGCCGTGGCGCGCCTTGGAACGCTCTGCGAGCTGTGCCTGCCGTATCTGCGTGTCGGCGGCAGATTTATCGCCATGAAAGGCCCCGACTGCGATGACGAGGTCGCAGAGGCCGAAAACGCCATGCATCTGCTCGGCGCACGCCTTGAGAAGATAGAACACTATACGATCCCCGGGACGGATATAACCCATGCCGCGGTAGTCATCGAAAAGATCAAGCCCACGCATCCCAAATATCCGCGCAAATGGGCACAGATAAAGAAAACTCCGCTTTAGAAGATTGTGAAAAAGCTCAGGCCGTTTGGCCTGAGCTTTAAACTTTATGCTGATTTATACTGCATAGAAAAATCCGAGCATCGGATCAAGATTGTCCTCGAGTGGGGAAGACAGAGTGACAACTGCAACATATTTGCCGACCTTTACATAGGTCTGAAGCTGATACACATCGCCGCCGTTCACGGTGCTGTGCGTGAGTATTCCGTCGTGATCTGCGCCGGCAAACTCAACCGTGACGTGTTCGCAGGACTGAACGTCCATTGAAGCTGCCGCAAGCTGGTCGGGAAGAACCTTTATCGTTTCATCGACCATTGTTTCCTCGTCAAGCAGTGCGCCGTATGCAGCGCCGATGTTCTGGACAACAACATTCATGCTCGTTACGCCGTCGTAGTAAACGGCCATCATGTCATAGAACATGTCGGCATCAAGGATATCGTCCTTGAAGTTTTCGTCATCGATAAGATCGGCGGTCGCCTGGATCATGCTCAGAAGCTGATCCTCATCTGCGTATGTCCACTGATCATCCAGCTCACAGCCGAAGCCGAAGTAGTCGTTTGCGTATTTTCCGCCGCTGAGTGTGCCAAGCTCAAGCGTTTTCTCAGGCTCTGCGGACGGAGCGCCGGTTTCAACTGTTCCCGGCTCGACCTTACCCTTGGCGTCGTCATCGTCCGAGCAAGCGCACAGAGCGAAAACCATGACAAGCGCCATGATAAGAGCGGCTATTCTCTTTGTGTTTTTCATTTTGCCCTCCAAAACAAATTGATGTCACAGAGAGCATAGCTTAAATATATTTAACTGTCAACAAGTATTAAATGTCAGTCGAAATCGCCGCCGCCGATGAACTCGCGAATAAGCGCGTCGGACGCAACGAGCTTCTCGTCGATAACGCCGAAAAGCTGAAGCGCCGGAAGCACGGTGCGCAGCTCGTCATAGCGTTCGATGCCCTCGGGGATGGAGGAGAAGAGGTTTGTGGCCGTTTCGTTCATGACGGCCATTTCATAGGGGAATGCCGAGTCGAACAGGAAGTTGGCTTTGTTTTTAAACGGCGAGATGTAGGACTTTTCGCCGCGGCGTACATTTGCCCACATTTTGAGGGTCTGTGCAGGATCCGCGCCGCGGAAGTTGAAGTCGCGCACCGTGCGGCGGACGAGTCTGAACCATGTGCCCTTAAAGCATACCTCACCGTTGAACTCAACGTTGCTGCGTGCGGAAATATAGAGCTTGAAGGCGTTGGGGTGCTGCTCGGTTATTATATCGTTAAGTGCGTGTATGCCCTCGAATACAACGATCTCGTCCTTTCTGAGTTTTATGGACTTTGACGGTTCGAGTACACGCATCTGACGAGAAAATTCGTATTTGGGAATGTATATCCGCTCACCGGCAGCGAGCATGTTAAAGTGCTCGTTTAAAAGCTCCATGTCAAGGCACAGCGGTGACTCAAGGTCAATGTCACCCTCCGGAGTTCTCGGCGCGGTGGCAGGATCGACGGACTTGAAGTAATCGTCCATGCCTACATAGTATGCATGCACGCCGCGGCGCTCAAGCTCCTCGCTTATCTTGCGCGCCGTTGTCGTTTTGCCCGAACCGGAGGGGCCGGACATCAGAACTATGGGGCTTATGCGGCTGTTTTCAATGATTTTCTCCGCCGCGTCCTTCACGCGGCTTGCGTATACATCGTCGCACTCCTCGATGAAGCCCTTGGGGTCGGCGACTGTGCGGAAATTGATTTCTTTAAGATCAAATGCCATTACTTTTTGCTCTCCTTACTGTAGAAGTCTATTATACCCTGCTTATCCGAGCAGGTCTTTTGTATACCGGATATGTATTCCGCCGGGTACTTGGGCGCAAAAAAGCGAATGTTGCGTCCGCCGGCAGGGGAGATGAGCTTTGTCGAGCCTCCGCCGCCGAGCGCGATGATGGAGCACAGCTCCTCCATGATGCAAACGTTGTAGATATTCTCGCTTCCCGGCTTTGCCCAGCCGACGTTTTCAAAGCCGCCGGACATAAATTTCTGCCTGTAGAGATAATACGGCGCCCAGCCGCCGCGGCGCAGCTTATCCTGTGCAAGATCGAGCATTTTGCCGACCTCGGCATCCGACGGTATAGCGCTGCCCTCAAGCGTTATGCGCGAGCCTTTTTTCAGAGACAGCGTGTGGACGGTTATGTTCTCCGGATCGAGGGCAATGACTGTGTCGAGCGTTTTCTCGAAGCCCCCGGCGCTGTCGGCCGGAAGTCCGGCTATGAGATCCATGTTGACTGCCATGCCGCCGACCTTGCGCACCTTCCAGCGCCTGAATTATATCGGCTGCCGTGTGCCTGCGTCCGATAACGTTCAGCACCTCATCGCTCATTGTCTGGGGGGTTTACGCTTATCCTGTCAACGCCGTGAGCACGCAGAGTGCGCAGCTTATCGGCCGTTATGGTGTCCGGCCGGCCGGCCTCGACGGTATATTCGCGCAGTGCGGAAAGATCAAAGCACTCGGCAATTTTGGCGCAAAGCCTGTCAAGCTGCTGAAAAGTGAGCGTTGTCGGCGTTCCGCCGCCCATGTAAATTGATATGACCGAAAGCCCGAGCTTATTTACGGCTGCTGCCGCCGCGTCGATCTCCTGCATGAGCGCATCCATGAACGGAGGTATAAGCTTCATGCTTTTTTCCACCGACTGGCTCACAAAGCTGCAGTATGAGCACCTTGTCGGGCAAAACGGTATGCCGACATAAAGGCATACGTCGCGTTCGCCGAGGCTGTTTATTACGCTTTCGGTAACAAGCGCCGTATCGCGGCACAAAATTGCGCGCGGCTCGGTCACGTCGTAGTCGGAGATGAATTTTTTCAGCGCGGCATCCGGCATTTTGCCCTCAAGCTCCTCGCGGAAGAGCTTTCCGGGGCGAACTCCGGTGAGCATTCCCCATGCCGGCTGCTTATGTCCCGAGCGGAGGGCTGCGCGGTAAAACGCGGTTTTTATGATGCGGCTGCACAGCTTGTCGCGCGAGATATCATCGATCATAAGGCCTGTTTTTACAGAGCTTTTTGCCTTATACTCAACTGAGTTTAAAACAAGGCGGCAGCTTGCCGTCGTGTATGTATTCCCATGGCTTAGCCGCAGCTCGACCCTGTCGCCTTCGGGCTTTCCCTCGGGATATTCCGGGCGCTCGGAAGGGTAGAGCGAGAGCATCATCTGCTCGGCTGCGTATTTATAATCATGTCCGTAAAGATACAGTTTCACGGCGCTATCTCCTTGATAATGATGTTCAATCAGTATAGCACAATGCAATGATTATTACAACGAAATGAAAGAATTCCTGCAAAAACAATTTTTCGGATAATTACAGTTGTAATCGGACTGATACTTTGTTATAATTTAATATCTATAAGTCTCAGGAACGGAAGCGAAAAATGAAGAACTCACAGAGATTGTTTGAACCGAATACACGGCCGTTTGTGTTCTTCCTGATCGTGTTCGCGGTGGCGACGCTGGTCACGAAGAACTTCTACCTTGCCGCTGCGGAAGGCGTTGTCATCCTTGCACTTATAATTTACTCGCTGATCATGCGCTCGCGCCGCAGAAAAGCGCTGCTTGCGTATATCGAGTCGGTGACGTATGACGCGGAAACGGCAAAGAATAACACGCTGCTCAATTTCCCATTGCCGATAGTCGTTTTCCGGCTTGACGATTCGCGCATCATTTGGGGAAACGAGATGTTTTTCTCCATAAGCGGTCTGTCCGGCACGAGAACGGATATAAGCCTTGCCGAGCTTATACCGGAGTTTTCGGGCAAGTGGCTAATGGAGGGCAAGACACAAAGTCCGGATCTTTTTGAGCTTAACGGCAAAAAGTATCAGATCTGCGGCAACATCGTCCGCTCCGGCGGAAACGATGCAAGCGATCAGCATTTTATGGCGATAGCCTATTGGATCGACGTTACGGAGTACGAAAATATCCGCGACGAGCATGAGCTTTCAAAGCCAGTTGCGGCGATACTTACGATAGATAACTATGAAGAGCTTATGAAAAACCAGCCCGAGCGCGTGCGCAACGACTGCGCGCGACGCCGTCGGCGATAAGCTCGATCAGTGGGGAGCAAATACAAACGGAATTATCATCCGCTTTGACCGCGACAGATATCTGTTCCTGTTTGAGGACAGATATATGCAGGGCATTTTGAGTAAAAAATGCGATATCCTCAATGAAGTGCATCAGGTCGTAAGTCCCAGCGGTATCCACGCAACGCTGTCGATCGGCATCGGCAGAGACGGCGCAAATCTCAGCGAAGCGCTCCAGTTTGCATCCCTTGCCGTTGAAATGGCGCTCTCTCGCGGCGGCGACCAGGCGGTTATCAAAAATAAATTCAGCTTTGACTTCATCGGCGGCAAGTCCGGCGAGGTCGAGTCGAGCAACAAGGTCCGCTCGCGCGTTATGGCAAATGCGCTTGAATCGCTGATAAAGGATGCCTCGCGCGTCCTCGTTATGGGACATAAGTTCAGCGATATGGACAGTGTCGGCGGCGCGGTCGGCATATGCAGCCTTGCACGCAAAAACGGCAAGAGCGCGCTGATAGTTGCCGATACAGAGAAAAGCTCGGCAAAGCCGCTTATTAGGCTCCTGCGTGAAAGCCCGGAGTATAAAGATGCGTTTATAAGCGCTCAGGAGGCTATTATGATAGCCGACGGAAAGACGCTGCTCGTCGTTGTCGATACAAACCGCCCCGAGCAGGTCGAGGATCTGCGGCTCTTGCAGTCGTGCAACCATGTTGCCGTCATCGACCATCACCGCCGCGCAGCAACGTACATAGACAGGGCAGACCTCAGCTTCATCGAGCCGTACGCCTCGTCCGTGTGCGAGCTTATGACCGAGATACTTGAAATGTGCAGCGACGAGCCTAAGCTTCTGCGCTGCGAGGCAGAGGCGATACTGGCCGGCATAGTGCTCGACACCAAGAGCTTTACACTCAGAACCGGCGACCGCACGTTCGACGCCGCGGCATATCTCCGCCGAGCGGGAGCGGACACGGTTGCAGTCAAAAAGCTCATGCAAAACGGCATGGAGCAGACGGTTGCAAAGTATAAAATCCTTCAGCGCGCGCAGCTTTACCGCAGCATGGCGGTTGCAGTGCCGGAAACGCCGCAGAACAGGATCGTTGCCGCGCAGGCGGCCGACGAGCTTCTGAATGTCGCCGGAGTTGATGCATCCATGGTAATGTATCCGACCGAGGACGGCGGCGTGTTCGTATCGGCGCGCTCGATAGGCGATGTAAACGTTCAGCTTATAATGGAAAAGCTCGGCGGCGGCGGAAACCGCGCGGCTGCCGCGGCTCAGATAAACGGGCTGACGCTAAAGCAGGCGGTGGAAAAGCTGTACGCCGCCATTGATGAGTATATTGATTCGTGATCATTCACGGGAAAGGAATAAGTTATGAAAGTCATATTCAACGTTGATGTAAGAGGTCAGGGAAAGAAGGGCGAGCTGAAAGAAGTTTCCGACGGCTACGCACGCAACTACCTTCTGCCGCGCAAGCTCGCAAGCGAGGCAACGACCGACAATATAAACGCACTCAAGCTCAAGGAAAAGGCAAGAGCGGCACAGATGGCACGCGAAAAGGCCGAGGCCGAGGCAAACGCCAAGAAGCTCGGCGAGATAACCGTCACCGTGCGTGCAAAGGCCGGCGATAAGGGCAAGCTCTTCGGCTCTGTCACTTCTCAGGAGATCAGCGACGCTCTCAAGGCTCAGCACGGTATTGAGATCGAAAAGAACAAGATCGTTCAGCCCGAGCCTATCAAGACCTTCGGCTCGTTCCAGGTCAAGGCAAAGCTTGGCTACGAAATTTCCGGCACGATAAATGTGCTTGTTATCGAGGCATAAGAAACAGTAAACGGCAGGAGATAAAGCATGGAAGAATTATTGGGCAGACAAGCGCCTCATTCGGCAACGGCCGAGCAGGCGGTCATAGGCTCGATGCTTATAGACACGCGGTGCATACCCGATGTTATCGAGCGGCTGCGCGGCGCGGAGTTCTATGTCAAGCAGAACAGAGATATATTTGAAACGATCTATGCCATGTTCTCCTACGGGCAGACCATCGACCCCGTCACGGTCCTTGACCAGATGAAGGTGCGCGGCGTTTACACGGATGCAAGCACCGAGTATATCGCCGAGCTTATGCGCATAACGCCGACGGCGGCAAACGTGCTTGAGTATGCCACCATCGTGCGCGACAGGGCGCTGCTGCGAAACCTTGCCACGGCGGCCGACGAGATAAATAACCTCGTCTACGAAGGCTCGGGCGAGGCGGAAAACATCCTCGAAGCGGCAGAGAGCAAAATATACGCTCTCCGTCAGGGCCGCAATATCGGCGGTCTGCTTCCGATATCGACCGTTGTTCAGAACGTTTATGAGAGTATATCCGAGGCCGCATCCAGCGGAAAAACCATCCCCGGACTTTCCACGGGGCTCAAGGATCTTGACAAATTCATCCTAGGCCTGAACAAGGGCGAGCTTATACTTATTGCAGCGCGTCCTGCAATGGGCAAGACGAGTATCGCGCTGAATATAGCAATGGACGTTGCGAAAAATTCGGACAAGACCGTCGCCGTGTTCTCGCTGGAGATGAGCCGCGAGCAGCTTGTAAGCAGGCTTCTTGCGCGCGAGGCGTCCGTTCCGTCGCAGAATATGCTGACAGGGCAGCTCAGCCCCGATGAGTGGCGCCGCCTTGCGTCTGCCGCGCAGATGGTCAGCGCAACGGATATGCGCATTGACGATAACTCCATGCTGACCGTTGCGGATATGAACGCGCAGTGCCGCAGACTTTCAAACCTCGGCCTTGTGGTCATCGACTATTTGCAGCTCATGCAGTCGGCCGGCGGTAAGAGCAGCTATAACGAAAACCGCCAGCAGGCGGTCAGCGATATAAGCCGTATGCTCAAGATCATGGCAAAGGAGCTTAATGTTCCGGTCATTTGCCTCAGCCAGCTCAACCGTGCGGCCGTCGGCAGAAGCGATAAGCGCCCGATGCTCAACGACCTGCGCGATTCCGGCGCTATCGAGCAGGACGCCGACGTTGTTATCGGTCTGCACCGCGAGGGATACTACGATCAGGAAAGCTCGGATCCGTATCTGGCCGAAGCCATAGTCCTTAAAAACCGCAAGGGTCAGACAGGCACCGTGTATCTGCAATGGCTGCCCGAGTTCACCAGCTTTGGCAACCGTTCGGCAAAAACCGATGACGATTATTGATTTTATCAAAGAAAACCGGCTCATTTCTCCGGGGCAGCGCGTGCTGTGCGCAGTCTCCGGCGGAGCGGACTCGATGTGCCTGCTGCATTATTTGAGCGAAAATGCGCATAGGCTTGGAATAAGCGTGTGTGCTGCAAGCTTTGACCATATGCTAAGAGGCGCGGAGTCGGCATCCGACTGCCGCTTCGTTGCCGATTGGTGCTCGAAGCACGGCATCGAATGCCTGACCGGCAGCGGTGATGTCCGCCGCAGAGCAGAGCTTGAGGGCATGAGCGAGGAGGAAGCCGCGCGCGCAAGCCGCTATGAGTTCCTCGAAAGTGCGGCCAAAAAGCTCGGCTGCAGTGTCATAGCAACGGCGCATAACGCAAACGATAACGCCGAAACGATGCTGTTTAATCTCACTCGCGGCGGCGGATTAAAGGGACTTTGCGGCATTCCGCCGAAACGCGGCAATATCGTGCGCCCACTTTTGGGAACGACCCGGCAGGAGATAGAGGCGTATAACGCCGCAAACGCGATCGAATATGTAAGCGATAAGACAAACGCGAGCGACGACTACACGCGCAATGTGCTGCGCCACCATGTCACGCCAGTGCTTGAGGGCATAAATCCTGCGTTTCGAGGCCTGCACGCGAACGGTGCAGCTTCTGCGCGAGGATGAAGCCTGCCTCGACGATATGGCGCTTAAAGCGTATAACGAGCACTACAGATCCGGCGCTTTTCCGGCTTCTAAGCTCCTTGAGCTTCCAAAGCCTGTTGCAATGCGCGTTCTGCGCATGATCTGCGGAAGAGCGATGAGCTTTACCCATGCGCAGGCTGTCTACTCCATAGCATCGTCGAGCGAGTATAGATCCGCCGATATAAGCGGCATGCGCGTTGTCTGCGACAGGGGAGTGCTCTATTTCGGCAGGGAATATTCAGTCCCGGAGTCTTTTGAACTCAAGATCGGCGCACAGCAGATCATTCCCGAAAGCGGATTTGAGGTGAAAAGCGAGATAATTGCGCATTGCGGCAAAAAAAACGAATCATTTAATATTTTATACTTTAATTACGACAGTATTTGTGGTAGCATATCCCTTACGTCGCGAAAGCCCGGCGATAAGATAAGGCTTTGCGGCAGAGGGTGTACCAAAAGCCTCAAGGATCTGTTTTCCGAGGCAAAGCTCAGCCGCATGGAGCGTGAAACCACTCCGGTGCTGAGGGATGAAAGGGGCGTCATAGCCGTTTACGGCTTCGGCGTTGCGGAAAGATGTATTGCACGGCCCGGAGATAAGGTCATCCGGGTAACAATAAATAAAACCAAGCTTACGGGGGACAATTGAAAGATGAGAAACGATATTGAAAGAGTGTTCTTCACGGCAGACGAGATCGAAGCAAAGGTTGCTGCTCTCGGCGAGCAGATATCCAAAGATTTCGAGGGCAAGGATCCCTTGTTTGTCGGCGTTTTGAAGGGCTGCTTTGTTTTTATGGCCGACCTTATGCGCCATGTAAGCATTCCGTGCTCTATGGATTTCATGGCCGTTTCGTCATATAAGGGCGGAACAAGCTCCACGGGCGCTGTCGAGATCCAAAAAGATCTCGGCCAGAATATCGAAGGCCGCCACATTATAATTATCGAGGATATCCTCGACAGCGGCAACACACTCAATTATCTGCAAAGCTATCTGATGACGAGAAAGCCTGCATCCATAACCATCGCAACGCTTATGGATAAGCCCTCGCGCAGAACAGCCCCCGTTTATGCAAAATATTCTTGTTTTGAAGTGCCCGATGAATTCGTCGTCGGCTACGGTCTCGATTATGACGAGCTTTACCGTAACCTGCCCTTTATCGGCGTGCTCAAGCCCGAGATATATACGAAATAATTCAGGCACGGATGAAATGCTTCCTGTCTAAAAGGACGTGATTAATTGAAACCTCAGCGCAACAGAGCGAGAGATATAGGCTTTTATGTTCTGATACTGGTGCTGCTTGCATGCACTCTGTTCACTCTGCTCAACCAGGAACCTGAGAATGAGCTAAGCTATGCTCAGGTAAAGGATCTTTTCAAGGAGGAAAAGGTTCAGGAATTCACTTATAACGGCTCGAAGAATCTTCTTGAGATGAAGGTCAAGGACTCGAGCGCAAAGGACGGCTATAAGACCGTATACTATAAGATGTACAGCTTCTCGCTGTTCTATGAAGAATTCGGCGACCTTATCGACGAGCAGTACGATGCGGGTATAATCAAGGATTACCAGATCGAGCCCGTTCAGTCGACGTGGTGGCTGCAGCTTATCCCGTATGTCCTGTTTATCGGCTTCATGGTGTTCTGGATCGTCATGATGCAGCGAGCACAGGGCGGCGGAGGCGCAGGCGGCGCGATGAAATTTGGCAAGGCCAGAACGCGCCTCGGCAGCGAGGAGAAAAACCGCAAGACGTTCAACGATGTCGCAGGCGCCGATGAGGAAAAGGCAGAGCTTCAAGAACTTGTTGAGTTCCTCAAGGATCCCAAATCGTTTACCAAAATGGGCGCAAGAATACCTAAGGGCGTTCTGCTTGTAGGCCCTCCGGGAACCGGTAAGACCTTGCTTGCAAAAGCGGTTGCAGGCGAAGCCGGCGTGCAGTTTTTGTCCATTTCCGGTTCCGACTTTGTTGAGCTCTATGTCGGCGTCGGCGCATCGCGTGTGCGCGACCTGTTCGAGCAGGCAAAGAAGGTCGCCCCGGCTATCATATTCATCGACGAGATCGACGCTGTCGGCCGTCAGCGCGGCTCCGGTCTCGGCGGCGGACACGACGAGCGCGAGCAGACCCTCAACCAGCTGCTTGTCGAGATGGACGGCTTCGGCAACAACGAGGGCGTCATCGTCATGGCGGCGACGAACCGCGCCGATATCCTCGATAACGCGCTGCTGCGTCCCGGCCGCTTTGACCGTCAGGTCTATGTCGGCATGCCCGATATAAAGGGCAGAGAGGCCATACTCAAGATCCATGCACGCGGTAAGCCGCTGGCGGACGATGTTGACCTCAAGTCCATTGCAAAGGGTACTCCCGGCTTCTCCGGTGCAGACCTTGAAAACCTGATGAACGAGGCCGCTCTGCTGGCAGTGCGACGTAAGCATCGCTTTATCACGATGGAGGATTGCGACGAGGCAATACTCAAGGTCGAGATGGGCCCCGAAAAGAAGAGCCGCAAGATGTCGGACAAGGCAAAGCGCCTTACAGCTTACCACGAGTCAGGTCATGCCATAACTTCGAAGTTCCTGCAGCACACCGACCCCGTGCACTATATCACCATCATTCCACGCGGAATGGCCGGCGGCTTTACGCTCTATCGCCCGGATGAGGACACGGAGGACTTTACCTCCAAGGCACAGATGTTCGAGCGCATCGTATCCTGCCTCGGCGGCAGAATAGCCGAAAAGCTCTTCCTTGACGATATCTCCACCGGCGCGTCCGGCGATATCCAGCAGGCGACGAGCATTGCGCGCAATATGGTGACGCGCTACGGTATGAGCGAAAAGCTTGGCCCCATCCAGTACGACAGCTCCGACCACAGCATCTTCATCGGACGTGACTTCGGCCAGACCAAGAGCTATTCCGAGGAGACCGCCGCACTTATCGACGAGGAAGTCAAGCACATTTTTGACGAGGCTTCCGCCCTGTGCGAAAAGATACTCACCGAGCACCGCGATACGCTCATCGGCGTTGCAGAGTATCTGCTTGAAAACGAGTCGATGGATCGCGAGACCTTCGATTACTACTGCGAGCACGGCACGTTCCCCGAACCTAAGCCGGCTCCTGCAATGCAGGATGATACGATCGAACGCCCAGCGCGCAAGATCGCCCGTTTTGACGATCCTCCCACTGAGGACGCCTCAGCCGGTATGGCTGACGAGCCTGACGACGGCGATAAGCACTAAACAGATAAAAAATCTCTCCCGACAGGGAGAGATTTTTTGACTTATCTGCTTATTTTTTGCCGAGCTTTGCGAAGAATTTGAAGGTCATCGGCCATACGATCCCGGCAAAGAGGATAACAATGAAGTACCTCACGCCGTGCGCTATGCTGTGTCCTCCGAACAGGGCAAGCAGCGGCGCTTTGAGCACCGACTTTAGTGCAAGCAGTATAGCCAGACCGACAACGACCTTGATTATCTGCGCCCACCACAGGGCCTGCGTGGGGAAGTGGACATACTTTGTGTCGATGAAGAACGTCAGCATAAGTCCGATCGCGCAAAACAGGATCATGTAAGCGTTTTTAAGGCCCGAGGCGTAGTTTTCCGCGTCTATATCGGCAGGGAAGTCGTACAGCTCGACGAAAGCAACAAATGCCGCCGCGAGAACTATGAAAATGCTGAATATTATGTAAACCTTTTTCGGACTCTTGTCCATATCGCGGAAGAACGGATATATGACGAAAACCAGGATAGTTCCGACGATGATCGAGACGCCGACATCCAGCGGAGTATGAACTCCGACGTACATACGGGAAAATGCCGTGAGCGCAATGAGAAGAATAAAAATGATCCTCAGCGCGGTGTTTTTAAAAAACCTTGCCGGTGCGCCGAAAACGGCAAAGGCATTCTGAGTGTGGCCGCTGGGGAAGGAGTAGCCGGTTGCCTCGGCGCGTGCGCTTTCAACTATCGTGAAGTTCGGATCCTTGACCCAGGGGCGCGGAATGCGAAACCACAGCTTCAGAAACTGATTGATGATCGTTCCGGCAAAGCCGACTGTCATCATGTAATAGCCGCAGCTTTTGCTTAGGCACCAAAAAACGACGATGGCAGCCACGATAAACACAGCCTCGCCTCCGAGATTTGTGACAAGTCCCATGAGCTTGTCGAGAAAAGGAGTACGTATGCTTTCAAGTGCGTAGAGCAGTTCCATGTGTCACCTCGATATTATAGATGAACAACCGCCGCCTCAAGGCGGCGGTTTCAAAATTTTATGCTTCGGCCTTTATGCGGTGGATGACCTTGGTGAAGCGCTTCTCGTTGTAGATAACGGGGACGGGGTAGACGGGGTTAGCCTCTTCCATTGCCCACCGGCACATCTGGTGAATATCCTCTTCCTTTATAAAGTCAAAGCCGGAGGGGATGTTCATGCGCTTGTTCATTGCGCGTATCTCGGCAATGAAGGCCTTGGCCTTTTCCTCGTCGCTGCCGGTGGTTTTAACGCCGGTCAGTTCGGCAAGATGCGCAAGCTTTGCGTAAACCGCCTCGCCGTAGTCCTCAAGGACGATGGGAAGAATGACGGCGTTTGCAAGGCCGTGCGGCGTATTGTACAGGCCGCCGAGCGTGTGCGCAATTGCGTGGACGTTGCCGACGCCTGCACGGGTGAAGGCAAAGCCGGCCTTGAACGCGGCCGTGAGCATCTGCTGACGGGCTTCCATGTCGTTTCCGTCATTGTAAGCGCGCTCGAGATACTTGAATATCGCAACCGTCGCTTCCTCGGCAAGTCGGATGGATTCCTTTGTGTTGTATGTCCAGCAGACATAGGCCTCAACTGCGTGGGTCAAAGCGTCCATACCCGTTGTGGAGGTCGTTTTCTGTGGAAGATCGCGCGTAAGCTCGGGGTCGAGTATCGCGTACTTGGGAACAAGGCACAGATCCATTATCGCATACTTGTGATGTGTTTCGGGGTCCGTGATGACTGCGGCTATCGTAGTCTCGGAGCCTGTGCCGGCAGTCGTGGGAACGGCGACAAAGGTCGGGATCTTGTGCATGACCTTGAGCAGACCGGCCATTTTGTTCACGGGGGTGTTCGGATGCACGACTCTTGCCGCTGCGCCCTTGGCAGCGTCCATCGGAGAACCGCCGCCGATGGCGAGAAAACCTTCGCATCCGGTCTCAAGGTACTTCTTCTGTATTTCGTTCACGACTGTAACCGTCGGGTTTGCGGAAACCTCGGAGTAGTGCTCGTAGGCGATGCCGGCCTTGTCCAGAGCGGCCTTCGCAATGGGGGCTATCGTCTTGCCGACGGTGCGGCCGGTGACGATCATGACCTTCTTGACGTGGTTTTTCTTGAAAAGCTCGGGAGCCTTGCTCAGCGCGCCCTCGCCCTCAACGGTGATGGGCTTGCGCCAGTAGAGGCAGCGGGCGGCAACGTTGAAAACTGCCTGAAACGAACGGTAATATGCGTTTTTTATGGCATCCATATGTAATTCCTCCCTACATTTAGATACTTTATTTTAATATAGATACAGTGTTTAGTCAAGCAAAATGCGGAGTTGACAAATATCGAATATCGATATATAATACAGTAAACATCGATAATCGATATATGGAGGTGAGCCGATGGCGAGAAAGAAATTTTCAACGCTGACAGAGCCGATGTTCTATCTTTTAATGTCGCTGCGCGGCGGCAAAAAAGTGCGGCATCGACATAAGCGAATATATCTCCCGCCGCAGCTCGGAGCGCGTTAAGCTCGGACCCGGCACACTGTATGCGCTGCTTTCGGAGTTTGAGCAGGAAGGGCTTATAAAATATGTCGGCGTTGACGGAAAGCGCAAGCTCTATGAGCTGACGCCGACAGGGGAGAAGGCATATAATGATGAGCTTATGCGGCTGAGGCAGTGCCTTGCCGACGCGAAGGGGGCGGAGAATGATGAGCAAGTACGTTAGACGCATCATACCCTTCGGCTCGGGAGATATCCCGGCCGTGCAGCATTGGCTTGAGGATATGGCGGAAAAGGGGCTGTTTTTCAAGGAGTGCGGCCTGCTGTTTGCTAAGTTCACAAGGGGCGAGCCGAAGAAAATGCGATATCGCCTCGACTTCTGCGACGTCGTGGCCTGTGACATTCCCGATGAGAAAAAGGAGCTCTACGAGCAAAGCGGCTGGCAGGTCGTCGGCGAGTTTAAAAGCGATTTTGTAGTCGTCTGCACCGACGATCCCGACGCACCCGAGATATACACAGAGCCCGAGCTCTTGGTAAAGCCGCTGAAGAATATATCGGGCAGACAGCTTGCGGCATGGATTGTTTTTTGGCTGATGTATGTCAATATAAATTACGGGAATTTGGACGCATATATCGAAGTCAGCTTCAGCAGCATCGTGAGGTATCTGCTGGACTTCGGTACATGGTACTATATAGCCCTGCGCCTGTTGCAGCTTGTGCTGCTTTTTGAGGCAATATTTCACTTCGTGAGCTGGCTGAGGCTTAGAAAGCTCATAAAAAAACTCAAAAACGGATGGGAGCTGCCGCAGGGTGAGCACCGCCGCTTCCGTGCTGCCGCCGGAAAGCTGCTTCGCCCGCTTGCAATCCCTGCAGTCGTTCTATTTGGGCTGCATCTGCTGGCCAGCGGATATCAGGTGAGCTTAAACAACAACGAACCGGTGTATGATCTTTCCTTGACGCCTATACCGACGCTTGAAGACCTCGGCGTGGAAAGCGGTGATTATTACACCTACAGCGTGGCAGGTGTAGGGCACGATCTTCTCGCCGATGTCATATATGGCTACAGCTGCGATAGATATATGCCCGGTGAGCCTATGTTTGATTATAGAGTGATGTATTATGATATGCGCTCTGAAAGACTTGCCGAGCTGCTTGCCGACAGCTACATAAAAGACGAACTGAAAACCGCACATGATAAAGAAGTAACGGAATATATCGACGAAGATAATAATATTACTGCCTATGTAAGAAATGATAATCTCAGTATAAAAGATGAGAACCTGGAGCTTGACGGGGCACAGGTGAGGAGCATCTGCGTTAAATATGGAGAGTTTGACAACGATGTTTATCAGACGCTCTGCATCCTGTGCGGCGACCGGGTGATGTACATTTACTATAAGGGCAGTGCGAATATAGAGGACTTCGCGCAGGACTTTGTTGACTGTCTGAAATAAAGTATATCTCCCTCCTCAAAGGTGCAAAATAGACAAAGGTGGGAGCTCAAACTATGGGCTCCCGTCTTGATTTCGGTATTATTCACGATTGACTTTTTGCTTATATTGCTTTAAAATATTATTGTAAGAACTTATGACTAAAAGAGGGATCAAATTTGAAGAAGATAACCAGAGTTGCCCTTATAACCTCCGGCGGCGACTGTCAGGGACTAAACGCGGCCATGCGCGGCATCGGCAAGGCTCTGCACAATAAAGTCGAAAATCTTGAGATATTCGGCATGTATGACGGCTACCGCGGACTTGTTGACGGCGACTATAAATTTATGGAGCCGAAGGATTTCGCAGGCATACTCACTCAGGGCGGAACCATTCTCGGCACCTCGCGCCAGCGCTATATCCCGGGAAAGGACATCGTTGACGAAAACGGAAACAGCCTAATCCCGGCTATGAAGGATACCTATAACAGGCTCAATCTCGACTGCCTTGTTATCATGGGCGGCAACGGCACGCAGAAAAGCGCAAAGCTCCTTATGGATGCCGGCATGAACGTCGTGACCCTGCCCAAGACCATTGATAACGATATCTGGGGCACGGATACGACGTTCGGCTTCCAGAGCGCCGTCGATGTTGCAACTAATGTCATTGACTACATCCATTCCACCGCCTCATCGCACAGCCGCGTGTTCGTCGTTGAGCTTATGGGCCGCGACGCAGGCTGGCTTACGCTGCACGCAGGCATCGGCTCGGGCGCGGATATAATCCTCATACCCGAGATACCGTATGATATAAACGCAATTTTGAAGGCAGTCGATCACCGCCGCCGCCACGGCAGAAGCTTTTCCATCCTCGCCGTTGCCGAGGGCGCAAAGAGCATCCACGATCAGATACTCACCGAAGAGGAAAGCCGCAGACGCCGCGAGCAGTCCAAGCACTCGACCATATCCTACGAGATCGCGGCTCAGATTGAAGCAGAGCTCGGACAGGAGGCGCGTGTCACCGTTCCCGGCCACTATCAGCGCGGCGGCCCTCCGTGCCCGTATGACCGCGTCCTGGCTACGCAATTCGGCACCGCTGCCGCCGACCTCATCGTCAACAAGCAGTACGGACGAATGGTCGCCATCCAGAACGGACACATTGTGTCCATTCCGCTTGAGGAGGCCGCGAGCAAAACAAAATTCCTGCCCACAGATCATCCGCTCATTCAGGTCGCGCGCGATATAGGTATATCCTTCGGCGACTGATAACGCTAAAAAAACCGCCCATCGGGCGGTTTTTGCTTTATAGATTTAGTATTTAAACGGCTTTTTCTGCTGCTTGCACCAGGTTTTAAGTACAAAGCGCGTCGGAAGCAGCTTAACGCCGAGAACCTGCAATCTCTCCGGCAGACCGAGGATGGAAACCGGCTTATTGCGGTGCATGTCCTTCACGGCCTTTTCTATAACTTCCTTCGGGCCGTAGTAGCGGTTAAAATAGCTTACGGTGTTGTCGTGTATCGCGTGGCTGAAAAACTCTGTTTTTATCCAGCCGGGGCAGACCGCCATGACGCGGATATTGCGCTCGGCAAGCTCAACGCGCAGCGCCTTTGAAAAGCTCAGAACATATGCTTTCGACGCACCGTAAACGTTAATATACGGAACAGGCTGGAACGACGACATCGAGCCCATGTTGTATATCTGCGCACCGTTCGGCATGTAGGGGAGGGTGATATAGGTCATACCCGTCAGCGCGCGGTCATTGAGGTCTATTATCTCAAGCTGCTTTTCCATGTCCATCTCGGTGTAGGTGCCGAAAAGACCGAAGCCGGCCGCGTTTACAAGCACTCTGACCTCGGGCTTTTCGATATCGAGCAGCGCCTTGAACTGACTGAGACTGTTGCGGTCGAGCAGATCGAGAACGACGGGACGTATCTTTGCCCTGACCTGCGGCTGAAGCTCGAGCAGCCTGTCCTCGCGGCGAGCTATGACCCACAGCTCGTCAAGCTCAATATCCTTATCTATTGCGTAAACAAATTCTCTGCCCATGCCGGAGGAGGCTCCGGTGATAACGGCGATCTTTTTCATAATTAGCTCCTTTCGGGATTAAAGGCACAGCAGTCGCTGTGCCTGTGTTGTTATTCCTTGACTTCAAATGCCTTCAGGCCGTTGACGAGGATGTTGCACAAGGCTTTTGCCAGAACCTCGGCCGTAACGTCAAAATCCTCAAGTATCCACAGATTGTATGCGTGCATGACACCGCCGGAGATAAAGCGCGCGTATATCGTTGCGGCCTCCTCGCCGCCCCAGCGCTCAACAAGCTCCTTGTCCGAAAGAATATACTTCGTGAGCCATGTCTTCAGGTTAATGCCGAGATCATAGACGTTTACGAACTTAAAAAGTCTCTTTGCCGGGTCTCGGCTTGCAATCATCATATCCGCGGCCATAAGCATGATCGGATACGGATCTTTTTCAAGCTCACTGGCTGTGTAATCTCCGAAAAGATAGTCGGCATGCTCAAAAAGATCATTGATAAGCTGCTGGCGCACATCCTCCAGATTTGAAAAATGTGCATAGAAAGTGCCGCGGCTGACATTGGCGCGCTTTAGCAGCTCATTAACGGTGATCTGCTTGAAGTCTTTCTCGTACATTATGTCCAACAGGGCATCTTTTATCGCCTTCTTGGACTTCTCGACCATTCGATTGTTTGTGCTCATAAATAATTTCCACCCCTGAAAATCGTTTATTTGTTCAATATTATATTGATGGTCTAATTGTAACCGAAGAGTACAATAATTTCAATAGCTAAAGCGAAAAATGTTTAAAAATATATTTTTAACATAATATCGTATAGCTATATACAAAATACCGAAAATTGTACAAACTGCAAAAGAGAAACGGAGTAAATTTGTTAAAACGTACAAAATTGAACTTATTGGTTAGAAAAGTATAAAAATTTGATTGACAAAATGGCGAGATAAGTTTATTGTTAGACAAAACAAAGCGAAAAGTTTATTTTGATTTGCATAATGTGAGGAGGAAGGACAATGTGCAAACTGTTAAAACCATCGGTCGAGAAATCGTGGCTGAAGTATTTTTCGGAAGAGGCAAGGGAGGCTTCCGTTCCGCAGAACACCATCTATCGTCACCTGCGCGAGAATAACGAAAACGGACGCGGCGACACGGCACTCAACTACTTCGGCAGAAAGATCAGCTACGGCATGCTCCTCGACGAAGTTGACAAAGCGGCCGGAGCTTTTGCGGCAGCCGGCATTAAAAAGGGCGATATAGTCGCCGCGGCGACCGTAACGATTCCCGAGATGGTATATGCGCTGTACGGCCTTAATAAGATCGGCGCAGCTCCGCTGATGATCGACCCGAGGACGACCGCCTCCGGCGTGTGCGGCTTTATTAAAGAAACCGGCGCGAAGACATTCATCGTGATCGACCTCTACTATGAAGTCCTCAAGGATGCGCTGTTCGAGTCCGGCGTTGAGAAGATCGTGGTCATTTCCGCCGACACCTCGCTGCCCAAGTCGATCAGGTTCTTAAAGCAGCTCAAAATGCCGGCTCCGAAGATCGCGACGAGCGATAAGGTGCTGACATGGCCGCAGTTTTCCGCTACCGGCGTTGGCGTTGAGACCGAGACCGTGGAATACGGCGAGAATGATCTTGCCGCAATTACGCTCACCGGCGGAACGACCGGCGCACCCAAGGGCGTTATGCTCTCGAACGACGGCTTCAATGCGATCGCGTTTGATTTCAGGCACTGCGGCGTTTCCTACAAGCGCGGCCAGCGCTTTATGAACATCATCCCGATGTTTGCGTCCTACGGCATCGTTTCGAGCCTGCACATGCCGCTGTCTCTCGGCCTTGAGGTCATAATCATTCCCAAGTTCGATGCCGAGAAGGTCGGCTACTATGTTAAGAAATACAGACCCGAGCACACGCTGCTCGTTCCTGCGCACTATGAAAAGCTCATGAACAGCAAGGAAATGGCCGGCGGCTTTGACCTCAGTTTTTTCCGCACCGCCGGAAGCGGCGGCGACACGATGAATGCCGGTCTCGAGGCAAAGCTAAACAGCTTTCTCGAAAGCCGAGGCTGCCGCTATCCTCTTTCTCAGGGCTACGGTATGAGCGAGGTTTCATCAGCCGCATCCTGCTGCTGCAACGGAAACTTCAAGAGCCTGTCGGTCGGCTATCCGCTGCTGACAACGACTATCGGCATATTTGAGCCGGGCACTGATAATGAGCTTGACTACGGCGAAGAAGGCGAGATCTGCATAAGCGGCCCGTCGATCATGCTCGGCTACCTTAACAATAAGGCCGAGACCGAAAATGTCATTCGCCGCCACACCGACGGCGCTCTGTGGGTCCACAGCGGCGATATCGGCCACATGGATTCCGACGGATTTGTCTACATAAAGGGCAGAATAAAGCGCATGATCACACGCTTTGACGGACACAAGGTGTTTCCTACCCATGTTGAGAGCGTGCTCGGCCGCCATCCTTCTGTTATAAGCTGCGCCGTTGTCGGCGTGGACGATAAGGACCATGCGCAGGGCAAGCTGCCGGTAGCGTTTGTTGAAGCAAAGCATACCGAGCAGGAGAAGCGCTTTGCACTTAAAGCGGAGCTGCTTGATATGTGCCGCAGGGAAATTGAGTCACGCGCACTGCCCGATGATGTGGTTTTTGTTGACGCCATGCCCCACATGGGAATGGGCAAGATCGACTACAACAAACTCGCGGACGATTACAATAGCACGAATAAAAACGAAACTGAAGCTGTCTGAACGACAGACCGGAGGGTAAACAGATGAAATATACAAAAAGAATACTGAGCTTCGTGCTCGTTCTGATAATGGTTTTTGCACTCTGCGCGCCGGCACTGGCCGACAGAAGCTACGAGCCGTATAAATACTACATGTGCGTCGGAGACAGTATCGCCGCAGGCTGCGCGCTCACCAAAGACGGCAGCGAGACCTACTTCGATCAGGAGACCGACGACTATACCACGGTTTATAACCTTGACTACATTTATATAGGCTATGACTACGAAACGGTTCCGACAGCATATCACAGTCTTGTTGCCGATTCGCTGGATGCAAAGCTTTGCAATATGCTCGCAGCGGACTGCGCGCCGTGGAATTCAGATACTTCCTCGAAGGCGTTTACAACGACTATGACAAGGATCGCGTTTGGGACAATACCTATTTTGATAACGACGGCAACGGCTTTACCCTCGCAGACCTCGACGCAATGAACGCAAAGATGAACTATCCCGAGGCTGTTAAGAAAACGAACGTCATCAGCGTAAACGTCGGCTCAAACGATGTGTTCTCGTTCACCCTGAACGTTGTCCTTCGTGAGATGACCGAGGATGCAAACAACGATGCCCTCAAGGATATTAAGGACTTCCTCAACAACGGCGGCGCGCTCGGAACGGCTTTCGGCAAGCTCATTGAATACTGCCAGAGCGTCGGCCAGATGGCAAAGCTCACAACTCTTATAACCACGACCTTTGCAAGAGCTTATGAGCAGTTTGAGGAAAACTACGATGCGGTGGTCAAGAAAGTATATGAGCTTAACCCCGATATCACCTTTGTCGCGGTGGGCGTATACAATCCCTTCAAGCACTTCCGCCTTTCCGACGGCAGCAATCTTGACCTGAGCGGTCTGGCAGCTCCGATAGTCGCGAGAATAAACGCTCATCTCAAACAGCTTTCGTATAAATACGATAACTTCTATTATTCCAACGTCGTCGGCACCGAGACCTACGACATGAATTACAACGACAGATACTTCTGGGAGTACTTCTCCCTTAAGGTTCACCCGACTCTGGGCGGCCATCAGTATATGGCTGAGCAGATCCTCAGCGTGCTTCCCGAGCGCGGAACTCTGCCGTTTGTGGATGTTCCGGCCGACGCATGGTACTATGACGAGCTTTACTACGCGTGGTTCAACACCCTTATAAAGGGCACGAGCGAAACTACATTCTCCCCGGCGGCAACAACGACTCGCGCCCAGCTCGTGACCGTGCTATATCGAATGGCAGGATCACCGAACGTGAGCGGTCTGACAGAGCCTTTCACCGACGTTTCCGACAACCACTGGGCAAGAGATGCGATAATCTGGGCGTATGAAAGCGCGTTCATAAAAGGGTATAATGCAACTACCTTCGGGCCGGAGGACGGTCTTACTCGCGCTCAGCTCGTAACGATATTGCACAGATACGCAGGCTCGCCTGCGGCAAGCGGCGACCTCGGTGTGTTCTCCGACTCTGCCGACATTGCATCGAGCTACCGCAATGCTGTCCGCTGGGCAGTGGCAAACGGCGTAGTCAACGGCTACAACGACGGCACCTTCCGCCCGGATACGGTTATAACCCGTGCTCAGCTTGCGGCCATCCTCGCAAGATTTGATCGTATGTGATGCAGCGAAAAAGCTGATAATCATAATCCCCCCACAGATCCGCGGTTCTTCCTGCCATAAAGACTTCCTTTTCTTCCTCACAATGCCGCGGATTAGGCCGGCCACTCATGTGGCCGGCCTCAGTCTGTCGAAAAAGTCCAGCAACGGCTGGGCTTTTTCGTATTTAGATGGTATAATAAATATGGGTGATGAAAGATGCTGGAACGCGGAAAAATGGATCGCGGAATCGTAGAAATCGTGGATACAGAAAGCTTGGTGCCGAAAGACCATCTGCTGAGAAAAATAGATGCAGCGGTAGATTTTAACCGGCTCTATGAAATGGTGGAACCGCTGTACAGTGAAGATAACGGGCGGCCCAGCGTGGACCCTGTTGTGCTGTTCAAGATGGTTCTGATCCAGCATCTGCTTACGGCCTGCCGTCCTTGCGGAGGACAGCGGATGAGATCAGCGCAAATATCTGCTACCGTTGGTTTCTGGGATATACGCTGCAAGAGGAAACACCGCATTTCTCCACGGTGAGTTATAATTTCCGACACCGCTTTACAGCAGAAATCGTGGACCAGGTCTTTGCGTGGATACTGGAAGAGGTGGCGGAAGCGGGATATCTGTCCCCCAAGACAGTCTTCATAGACGGCACCCATATTAAGGCAAATGCCAATACAAAGAAGCAGATAAAAGAGCAGGTGCCTGTGGCATCCAAGCACTATACGAGGGAATTGATGGAGGAGGTAAATGCGGATCGGGAAGCTCATGGGAAGAAGCCTTTTGATGACGACGATGAGCCGCCGACAGCACCTAAGAAGCGGAAAGACAACACCTCCAGGAAGAAGCTGGGCCGCAGGAGGAAGAAAGAGAAAACACACACGGTAACAAAGAGCATAACTGACCCGGACTGTGGCTTATTCGTTAAAAGGGTGAGCACAAGCGGCAGTTTGCGTATGAGGCCCATACGGCCTGCGACAAGAACGGTTTCGTACTGGAAACCATAGTCACGCCCGGAAATGTCCATGACAGCGTTGCCTTTGACGAGGTGTACGACAAGGTAACGAAGACATTTCCCGAAACAGAGACCATTGTTGCCGATTCTGCCTACAAGACGTCCCATATTTGCAAGAAAGTATTTGATGACGGAAGAGTTTTATCCACAGCGTACAAGCGGCCGCAGACGATGAAGGGCGGCCACGAGTGGTGGAAGTATGTCTATGACGAATTCTATGACTGTGTGATCTGCCCGGAATACCAGCTCCTCAAATATGCGACAACAAACCGGGACGGCTACAGGGAATACAAAAGCGATCCCAAGATTTGCACAAATTGTCCCTCCAGAGAGCGATGCACCCACTCCAAAGACTGCGTGAAAACGGTACAGAGGCATATCTGGAAACATTACGAAGAGCTGGCAGACGATGCCCCCGTTATACACCGAAGTACCAGAGCCTTTACCGGCGGCGTAAAGAGACGATTGAACGCATCTTTGCAGACGCCAAAGAAAAAGCACGCTATGCGTTATACGCAGTACAGAGGCTTGGCCCAGGTAACGAACTGGGTGAAGCTTAAGTTTGCTGCCATGAATCTGAAAAAGCTGGCCACCCGGAAGTGGAAGGAGTGTTTTATCCCTTGGTTTTTCCAGTTCCCCCCGTTAAATGCACTAGAAACCCGGTTTCCGCAGCCGGGTTTCTCGACAGACTGAGGCCGGCCACTCATGTGGCCGGCCTTTTCAGCGTATCAAAAAAGTCTGTGACTTTTTTGTACGCTTCAAAAACGCCACATTTTTTGTGAAAACAAGTTTTCACGAAAAATCTCGCTACGCTCGTCAAAAAGTCCGTACCGGACATTTTTGATGGCTATAATCCAATCACGAGTGGGGCCTTTGCCCCCTCGAGCTCCCCTGCTGCTCTATTATCTTTCATTTGCAGCATAGTTTTTCGACGGCCTTTTTTTATATATGTATTTTACCGCTTGCGGTATCATATACAGTGCGAGCAAGCCGGATGATCACAAATCACGCAAAATGCTCCGCATAAGGCGCTCGTTGGTGCACAAAAGTAGCAAAAATGTCTATCGGCCGTATAAATTACGGCTGATTTTTGTTTGTTTTTCATATATGGCTTGTTAAATGTGCTTTTTTCTGTTAAAATAAAAAAAGTCATGTTATGGGAGGCAGAGCAATGCCTGCAAAAAAGCGAAGCAGAAGCAACTCAAAACAGGTTTACATAATATGCGCAGTAGTGACGATTGCAGTGCTTGCCGTGATATTCGGAATACACGAATATAAGATCGCACAGATAGCGCCGGTGTATCAGATCCGCGTTGACGGGCTTGATGCGACAACGCCTGCCGAGGCGCAGGCCGCCTGCCGCGCGGCATATACGCGCTTTGCCGAGCAGAGCGAGAAACACTCGGGCTGCGCTTGGGTGTGGGCAGGAAAAAAGACGCTTTACCTCGTCAAACCCGAAACGTTGGAGATCGACGCTTCCGCCGAAGAGACCGGGTTTACGGCCGTGAGCTTTCTCAACGCAAGCGGAAAGCGCCTGCACGGATATATCATCGATCCGGTCACCGCGCCGGTCGAGCTTGGCAGGATAAAGATAAGCGACGCAAAAGAATACACCTATGATAATGTCAGCATGACCGTGCGCGTCGGTCTGCGCAGCGGCGATATAAAATACGAAAATGCCGTGTACCTTTGGGAAAGGACACGGATCTTGTCCTTGCCGTAAGGCCGGATACTTATAAAACTGTCGAGGGCAGCATAGTAAGCTTCACCGATGACGGGAACGTGACTCACACATGCTATGTCCTTGATACTGAGATCTGAAGGTTGGAAAATAGATGGCAAATGCCGTGATGGAAACGGGAGCGGACGCAAAGCGCCTGCTTGAAATCGTAAAGGTAATATCAAAATATAAGGTAACGCAGGGCATAAGCCCGGAAAAGCTGTGCGATATGTTCAAGGAGCTTGGCCCGACCTTTGTTAAGCTCGGTCAGCTGCTCTCCATGCATCCGGAGATCATCCCGATGGAGCACTGCAAAAAGCTCGAGAGCCTGCGCACGGATGCTTCGCGCCTTGTGACGGCGCAGATACGCGAGATAATCACCGAGGAATACGGCCGCCCGTGGAGTCAGGTTTTCAGGCAGATCATGCCGTATCCATTGGGCGCCGCGTCGATCGCGCAGGTACACGAAGCCGTCCTGCTTGACGGAACGCATGTCGCTGTAAAGATCCAGCGCCCGGAGATATACTCGGTCATGGAGCGCGACGTTCGGCTTTTGAAAAGCGCTCTGAATGTCGTCAAGCTCAAAAAGATCAATAACGTCATGAATCTCGGCGAGACTATCGACGAAGTGTGGGCCGTTGCGCAGGAGGAAATGGACTTCGAGCGCGAGGCAGCGAATATCCGCCGTGTGCGCGAGAATATCGAGGGCATAAAATATGTCTATTGCCCGAAGGTGTATGACGAGCTTTCAACAAAGCACGTCCTCGTCATGGAATACATCGGCGGCTTTGAGCTGACAGATAAGGCCGCGATGGAGCAGCAGGGCTACGATGTGCAGGAGGTCTGCACTAAGTTCATAAATAACTATATAAAGCAGTTTGCCGAGGACAGGTTTTTCCACGCCGATCCGCACCCCGGCAATGTCCATATCTGGGATGGGCGCATAGTCTGGCTTGATCTCGGCATGATGGGCACGCTGACCAAGGCCGACGCCGAGCTTATCAAGGTATGCATGAAGGCGATATTCAGCAACGACTATGTAAGCTTTGCCGACGCCGTCCTGAACATCTGCGAGCACGATCCCGAGCTTGACCGCGAGGCGTACTATGCGCGTATGCAGGCGTATTTGGACAAATATAGGGTCATATCCATGGCGCAGATGAGCAGCACGGTCGATATTTTTGCCGATCTTTACCGCATCGCGCGTGACTTTGGCATCAAGGTGCCGAAATCATTCACGATGTTCTGGCGCAGCCTGTCGATCATGGAGGGAACGGTCTCCGATCTGTCACCGAAAACCGACCTTGCCGCGATCATCGGCAGGCACATGGCGGCTCAGGCGATGGTCAAGGGTGTGGCCGGCAGCATAACGCGCAAAATATCCCATCGCAGACTCGTATCCGGCAGTGCGCTGCATTATAACGGAAACGACCTCGAGCCGGATGAGGAATTTGAAGAAGGTATTAACGAGCCCGAAGAGTGGCTCGATGGAGATACGGAAGAATAGTAGATGGAATGGGGGAGTCCTCCGGTCGCGGACCGGGGGACTTTCTCTGTCCGCCGAAAAAACACACAAATGCAGGCCTGCAAATTTGGCGAGTATCACTATTTATCAAATGGATAAAAGGTGGTATAATAATTTATGGAAGAGGGCAATTGACGGTCACCGTCCCACCCTGCCGGCGCGAAAGCGCCGCGCCGTGACCTTCAATTTGGGAGAATATGCCCCACAAAATACAAACGCACCGCACGGTTATCCCCCGTGCGGTGCAACTTTTTTGCCCTTTTTAACTCTCAAAACTATCAAAAGGTGTACTTTTTGATAGTTGCTGTCATTACATGCTATGATAACAGAATGTTCACAGAAGTGCAATACTTTACCGCCTGTTTTGTCTAAAAATACTTGCATTTTTGCCAGTAGTTAGCAGTTACGAACTCGTTTTTCGTGCAAGAGGTTTACTATCAAAAAGTACACCTTTTGATATCTGCTCTTGTAAAAATTGAATTTTTGGGAGGAAAAGATGAAAAAACGAGTATTAAGTCTGCTGCTCGTGCTGCTCATGGTCATGAGTCTGGTGCCAATGAGCGCACTGGCAGACAGAAGCAACACGGATGTTGCCTATGCCGTAGAGGGCGGCAATATCTATTTTGACAAAACTAGAGGGATAATAACCGACTGTGATCAATCTGTTACAGAAGTGATTATACCGACTGAAATTGATGGTGTAGCAGTAACTAGTATAGATCATTATGCATTTTACCAATGCACTAGCCTGGCAAGTGTGACGATATCGAACAGTGTGACGAGTATCGGCGTGGATGCATTCATCGACTGCTCGCGCCTGACGAGTATCAATGTTGAGCAAGATAACGCTGTATACAGCTCAGAAGACGGCGTGCTGTTTAACAAGAAAAAAAGACAACGCTGGTTCTGTATCCGATGGGGAGGAGCGATGCTCTGTATGTGATACCAAACAGCGTGACGGGTATCGACGAGGGTGCATTCCGTAAGAGCACGAGCCTGACGAGCGTGACGATACCGAATGGAGTGACTAGCATCGGTAACGCCGCATTCTGTGTCTGCACAAGCCTTGTAAACATTAATATCCCCAATAGCGTGACGAGCATCGGCAATTATGCATTCTACAGCTGCACGAGCCTGACGGACGTCGATATCCCGAACAGCGTGACGAGCATTGGCTATTCTGCATTCGAAGGCTGCACGAGCCTTGTGAGCATTGATATCCCAAATAGCGTGACCAGAATCGGCAATTATGTGTTTAGCCGTTGCTTGAGTATGACGAGTGTTGATATCCCTGACAGCGTGACGAGTATTGGCTGGAATGCATTCAGTGGCTGCACGAGCCTTGCGAGCCGTAACGATACCAAACAGCGTGACGAGCATCGCTGATTATGCATTCCAACTCTGCACAAGTCTAACGAGCGTGACAATCCCGAACAGCGTGACGAGTATCAGCGGCTCTGCATTCTACGGCTGCACGAGCCTTGCGAACGTAGCAATACCGAACAGCGTAACGAGCATCAGCCATTCTGTATTCGAAGGCTGCACGAGTCTTGCGAACATTGATATCCCAAACAGTGTGACCAAAATCGACATTTCTGCATTCAGTGGTTGCACTAGCCTAACGAGCGCGATAATACCGAATATCGTGACTAGAATCGACAATTATGTGTTCAGCGGTTGCACGAGCCTTGCGAGCGTGACAATCCCGAACAGCGTAACGAGTATCGGCCATTCTGCATTCAATGGCTGTACAAGCCTTGCGAGTATCGACATACCGAATAGCGTGACTGGTATCGGCAATTCTGCATTCAGCGACTGCATGAGTCTTGAGAATGTAGATTTAAAATCTTGCAGATATATCGGCGAAAGCGCATTCCAAGGCTGCACAAGCCTGAAGAATGTAACTCTTTCGGTAAATCTTAGCTCAATCGGTGATTTCTTGTTTGAGGACTGCTGGAGCCTTGAGACGATAGATATTCCTAATAAGGTCAGCAGTATAGGCAATTCGGCATTTTCTAACTGCACTGCACTCTCTACAGTGTATCTGCCGAAAAGCATTTTGACAATAGGCAACGCGGCGTTCCGTTATTGTGACAATATCACCGATGTGTACTACGCAGGAAGCGAAGCAGAATGGAATGAGATCGACTTTACATTTTATAATGAGTCGCTCACCAATGCAACGATCCACTACGGCGGTACAGCACACACCCACAGCTATACGGCTGCCGTAACAGCACCGACCTGTACCGAGCGTGGCTACACGACCTACACCTGCTCGGTTTGCGGCGACAGCTACAAGGGCAGCTATGTTGATCCTCTCGGCCATGACTACAAAAACGGCACATGCACACGCTGCGGCGTGAAAGACCCCAACTACAAGCCGCAGGCAGACTTCACCGACGTAGCGCCCGGCTCGTACTGCTATGACGCGGTGCAGTGGGCAGTTGCAAACGGCATAACCAAGGGCACGGACAAGACGCATTTCTCTCCGAACGCAGGCTGCACTCGCGGCCAGGTCGTGACCTTCCTCTGGCGCGCAGCCGGTGAGCCGGTTGTCAGCGGAAATGTCGGATTTGTTGACGTAGCGCCCGGCTCGTATTGCTACGAGGCCGTCAAATGGGCAGTCGCAAACGGCATAACCAAGGGAACCGACGCAACGCACTTCTCGCCGAACGCGACCTGCACTCGCGGTCAGGTGGTAACGTTCATGTACCGCGCCGAAGGTGAACCGGCAGTCGGCGGAAGCAACGGCTTTGTTGACGTAGCCGTCAGCTCGTATTGCTACGAGGCCATCAAATGGGCAGTCGCAAACGGTATAACCAAGGGCACGGACGCAACGCACTTCTCCCCGAACGCGACCTGCACACGCGGCCAGGTCGTAACATTCCTGTACAGAGCACAGTAAGCGCAAAGAATACAAACGCACCGCACGAATTTCGTGCGGTGTGATTTTTTGGCAATCTATCTCTTGACAAAGGTACGAAATCGTACTATACTTTGCGAGTATGATTTCGGACTAAAGCGAGGTAAACATGGCACAGCAATCAAAACAGCTGCGCCGCTTCAACCGCCTTGTCGGCGAAACGGACGCGGTATACCACGAGCTTGCGAATCGGCTCGGCCTTTCCGACAGCGCATTTCATACTTTATACGCTCAGGGCAGAGGGCGGGGCCTGCCCCGCTGCGCGATATCTGCGCCTTTTCCGGGCTTACGAAGCAGACGGTAAACTCCGCCCTGCGCAAGCTTGAAGCCGAGGGCAGCGTCACGACCGAAAGCAGCGGCGCCCGGCACAAGACGGTCACGCTCACGCCGAAGGGGGCGGAGCTTGCGGAAAAAACCGTGGCAAAGGTGATCGAGATAGAAAACGAGATCCTTGGCTCATGGCCGGCAGAGGATCTTGAAAAATACATTCGGCTTACGGAGGAATTTCTTGTTTCCGTGCGTGCAAGGGCGCAGGAGGTGCATTCATGAACATAAAGCTTTCGGATCATTTTGACTATAAGCGACTGCTCATGTTTGCGCTGCCTTCGATAATAATGATGATCTTCACGTCGATCTACTGCATAGTAGACGGCTTTTTTGTATCAAATTATGCCGGCAAGACGGCGTTTGCGGCGGTCAACCTGATAATGCCGCTGCTGCTCGTGCTCGGCTGCGTCGGCTTCATGTTCGGAACCGGCGGCGGAGCACTTATCGCCAAAACCATGGGCGAGCGAAAGCAGGACAAGGCAAACGAGATATTCACGCTTATAATCACAGTGTCCGCGCTGTGCGGCGTTGTGCTTGCAGTGCTTGGATTTTTCCTGCTGCGCCCGGTCGCGGAATTCATGGGCGCGGAGGGCGAGCTTTTAGAGCAGAGCATAATTTACGGCCGCATCATCCTTATTGCATTGCCGTTTTATATTCTGCAGTTTGAGTTCCAATGCCTGTTCGCGACGGCCGAAAAGCCCAAGCTCGGCCTGTACGTTACCGTCGCGTCCGGCGTAGCGAACATGATCCTCGATGCTCTGCTCGTCGGCGTGATACCGCTCGGCGTGACCGGCGCCGCGGCGGCGACCGCGATAAGCGAGTTTATCGGCGGCGTTGTTCCGCTTGTATACTTTGCACGCAAACGACAGCCGTCTGCGCCTTGTGAAATTCAAATTCGACGGCACGGCGCTGCTCAAAACCTGCACGAACGGCTCGTCGGAGTTTATGAGCAACGTTTCCATGTCAATCGTGAGCATGCTGTATAATATGCAGCTGATGAAATACGCCGGAGCCGACGGCGTTGCGGCATACGGCGTGCTGATGTATGTAAGCATGATATTCCAGGCGATATTTATCGGATTTGCAGTCGGAACGGCGCCTATAGTCGGCTTCAACTTCGGCGCGCAGAACACGGCCGAACTCAAGGGTCTGCTGTCAAAAAGCCTGCGCATAATAGGCGTGTGCGCCGTGTTCATGTTCGCTGCCGGCGAGCTTTTTGCAAGGCCGCTTGGCAAATTGTTCGTCGGGTATGACGATGAGCTTCTTGAAATGACGGTCCACGCATTCTCCATATTCTCGTTCTCGTTCCTGTTCTCGGGTTTTTCAATCTACGGCTCATCGTTTTTCACCGCGCTCAACGACGGCCTGACCAGCGCGATGATATCGTTCCTGCGAACTTTGGTGTTCCAGCTTGCTGCGGTGCTTCTGTTTCCGCTCATCTGGGAGCTGGACGGAATATGGCTGTCAATCGTCGGAGCGGAGGTCATGTCGATAACGGCAACTGTGCTTTTTCTTATCGGAAAGCGCAAGCGATACGGCTATTAATTCTAACATTTCTTGCCCTGAACTGCGTGTTCAGGGCAATTTCGCGTAAATATACTTGCAAATATGCGAAGTTTGTGTTATTATTGGTACACATACCAATAATAACACAAAGAAGGAAGGGATCAGTATCACTATCACACATACGAGCATGGCTGCAAAGAAGCGAATACTCACTGCCTGTGTTCGCCTGTTTATCGAGCGCGGCTATAACGGCACGACGGTTGCCGAGATAATCAAGGAAGCTGACGTATCCGCCAGCTCGTTCCAGAATATTTTCCGTTCCAAGGACGGAGTGCTCAGCGAGTTTGCGGCGTTCATGTTTGCCGGTCAGTTCAAGGCTGCGCGCACGGTGGCTGATCCCGGCGATTCTCCCGCAATGCTATATGCGATCGAGACCGCGCTTCAGCTTACGATAACCGAGCTTAACGACAATCTGCGCGATATTTATGTCGAGGCATATTCGCACGAGGCGACGATGGAGTATATCTATCAAAGCACGACGGCGGAGCTATACCGCATCTTCGGATCTTATCTGCCCGATTATACCGAGAGCGATTTTTACGAGCTGGAGATCGGCTCGGCCGGCATAATGCGCGGCTATATGTCGCGCGGCTGCGACATGTATTTCACGCTGGAAAGGAAGCTCGAGCGGTTCCTGAGCATGAGCCTCGGCGTTTATAACGTGCCCGAGGACGAGCGGCGGCGGATAATCGACCGCATTCTTGAGCTTGACATGCGCGCGATAGCGACAAGCGTTCTGCACGAGCTTGTGCAGATGCTCGCCGACCACTTCGATTTCGCGCTCGACGACGAGATCGAATCGGCTCTTGTGCAGTGAAAAAATAATTATTTAAGTATATGAAAGCCGGGCGTTTTTGTTGAACGCCCGGTTTTTCGCGCTGTTTCAAGCAAAAATCGGGCAAAGCCGCATGCTCATAACGGAGGCTTGTATCTTGACATGTCGGGCAAATATGTTATAATCTAACTATCATTTGCCGATTTGGTATGATCGGTGCAAAAATTCAATAAAAAGGAAAAATTCAGGAGGAAACATGAAAAAGAGACTTATCAGCATGCTGATGGCGGTTCTCATGATCGCGTCCCTGCTGCCTGCTTCCGCTGTCTTTGCGGGAGCGGAGGAGGCGGCACCGGATACTCATGAGCATAAGTATACCACCGTTAGCATCAAGAAAGACGCTGAGAAGAAAACTCCCGGCGTAGAGTACAAAGTCTGCAAGGAATGCGGCAAGATAAACCCGGCTTCTATCTCCATCAAAGCATTTGCGCTGCTCTGGAACCAGTGCAGGAAGTGCGAGACCGGCAAGACCATGGTCGTTAAGGCTGCAAGCTGCCGCAACGAAGGTCTTACCATAAGCTACTGCGAGAAGTGCGGCAAGGCGTTCACCAATAAGGACTTCGGCAATAGCACTTATAAGATCGAAAATGCACTTGAGCACGTCTATGGTGAGTTCCACATCGAAAAGGCTCCCACCTGCACTAAGTCCGGCACCGGCTATGCTGTCTGCAAGCTTTGCGGCGATGCAGCTTACTTCGAGGGTGAGAAGGCGGCAACTGCACTGCTGAACCTTTCCGACTTTGACGGCAATGCAACTGCATATGCAAACCGTGTTCGTGAAGTCTATGAAATGTTTGAGCCTACTAATCCCGATCACAGCAATACTAAACTGCTTGTTGCCGTAACTAAGGAAACCGAGGCAAAAGATATTAATGGCAATGATATTACGCTTAAGCCTGCAAAGAAAGCACAGCATGTTGCAGCCGTTAAAGGTCAAGCTTACAAGCTTAATCCCGAAACCGGCCTGTATGTAATTGATACTGAAAACTCGGCAAACTTTATTGAAGGCTATGCCGGAGACATGATTTGCCCCGACTGCGGCGTTGGTGTTAAGACCGGTGAGCCTATTACGCATAAGTTTACGGTCGACACTACCGATAGCAAACTTGCTACATTTGATAAGAAAACCCTCAAGGGCGTAGACGGTAAGGCCGATGTTGTAAAGTGCGACACTTGCAACTACAAGGGCGGCGAAACCATTCGCGCAATGGGTATGTATGATACCTGGTATGGTGAGGATGCAAAGCCGGCTACCTGCGAAAAAGCGGGCGTTGGAGCAACAATATACTGGAGAGATAAGACCACAGGCGACGTAAAATCCAAAGAAGGCGCAGAAGGAAAAGCTCTTGGCCACAATTATGTTCTCGTAGAGGGTGAAAAGGCAACTTGCCTCCAGAGTGGCTTTGAGTACGTTAACTACAAAGAGTGCACTCGCTGCCATGCTACTACAGGCGACGCAAGCAAGAAGATCCCCATCACAGCTCCCGGCAAGCACAGCTATGCGCTTGACTCTTTCTATGATGCAACCTGCCAGCATCAGGGCCTGGCCTACAAGAGCTGCAAGCTCTGCGGCGCTAAACTCATGAATGCTGATGGTACGACGTATGTTGAAGTAACACCTATGGTCGCACACACCGCATCCGACAAGCTTGCCAATGTCAAGGAAGCGACCTGCACCGAAGTCGGCTACACCGGCGATAAGGTATGCAAGTTCTGCGGCATCGTCATGGAGAAAGGCAAAGAGATCCCCATGATCGAGCACACCCCCATGGACGTTGAGGCAAAGGCTCCCACCTGCACCGAGCCCGGCGTTACCAAGGGTACTGTCTGCAAGGTCTGCGGCACCGTCCTGAGCGCTCAGGAGACCGTTCCCGCACTCGGCCACAAGACCGAGCTTGTGAACGCTAAGGAAGCGACCTGCCTCGAGGCCGGCTACACCGGCGATAAGGTCTGCACCGTCTGCAAGCAGACCATCGAAAAGGGCACCGAAGTCAAAGCTCTCGGCCACAACTATGTTAAGGGCGTCTGCACCCGCTGCGACGCAAAGCAGCCCGGCTACAACCCGTTCACCGATGTCAAGAAGGGTCCCTACTATGATGCGATCCTGTGGGCATACTGCAACGGCGTTACCAACGGCATTTCCGACACTGTATTCGGCGTTGATAACGGCTGCACTCGCGCTCAGATAGTCACCTTCCTGTATCGCGCGGCAGGCCAGCCGAAGGTCGAGAACGTTAAGAACCCGTTCACCGACGTGAGCAAAAACAGCACTTACTACAACGCGATCATGTGGGCTGTCGAAAACGGCATCACCACCGGCAAGACCGCTACCAGCTTCGACCCGAATGCAGTCTGCACTCGCGGCCAGATAGTCACCTTCCTGTGGCGCTATGAGAAGGCCCCCATCGTGAGCAGCCTTGCAAAGTTTGACGACGTTGCGGCAAACTCCTACTGCTACAATGCAGTTATGTGGGCTGTCGAAAACGGCATCACCAACGGCAAGACCACGACCACCTTTGCGCCCAATGATACCTGCACCCGCGCACAGGCAGTCACCTTCATTTACCGCGAGTTCGCAAAGTAAAAACCAATTATGATAATAACTCCACGTCCTCGGACGTGGAGTTATTTTTACCTTGCAATGCGTTTATTTGTATAATATACTTTATAAGGAAATTTCGCAAATGGGAGGTCATCATGAAAAACAGACTTATCGGGACGATATGCGCAGCGGTGATGCTGCTTGCGCTTTTTGCGCCCATGGCGATGGCGGACGGCGTGTGCGGCGAGTCTGTCAGCTGGACGCTGACGGATGCCGGCGTGCTCACGGTGTTCGGTGAAGGCAAAATGACGGACTTTTCCGCCGGTGAAGCGCCGTGGTATGCCGAGCGCGGCGCTGTGCGGAAGCTTGTTGTCGAAAACGGCGTGACCTCTGTCGGAATCGGCGCATTTTCCGGCTGCGGACTGATCGAGACCGTCACATTGCCGCTCACGCTCGGGCGCATCGGAGACGGTGCATTTGACGATGTGTACGCGCTGAAAAAAACATCTATTACGCAGGCTCGATCGCGCAGTGGAAGGCGATAGATATCGGCCTTGGCAACAGCTTCGGCAGCGCAAAGCTCGTCTGCGCCGATAAGACCGAGCCGTTTTCGGATATCTCCGGATGGTATCACGACTATATCATCACCTGCTACATGGCCGACATCGTAAACGGCCGCCCTGACGGCACCTTTTGCCCGGAGCAGAACGTGACCCGTGCGCAGTTTGTCATGATGCTGTATAATATGGGCGGCCGCCCCGAAATTTCGGATACGTCTCTCGGCTTTGACGATGCCAATGCCGTTTCCGCGGTGTATGCCGCGGCTGTTAAATGGGGAGTGAAGGCCGGCATAATAACCGGCTTTACGGATAATACGTTCAGGCCGAACGCCGAGATCAGCCGTGCGCAGATGGCGGCATTTGCGTATCGCTTTTTGAAGCTCGGCGTGAGCGCGGATGTGCTCGGCGGGCTTTCCGGCCGCAATGACTTCCGCGATTACGGCTCGATCGCCGAATGCTACCGCGAGTCGGTTGACGTTATGGCGAATATCGGAGTCATTCATGGCTACCCGAACGGCAGCTTTGCTCCGAATGAAACTGCCACGCGCGGCCAGTCCGCCGCCGTTCTGTCGCGCCTTTTTAGCGGCGCTGACGGAACTGAGAACATGAAAAAAAGACCGCCGAGGCGGTCTTTTTTTGTTAGCGTTTTTCCTGCGCGCGGATGAGATTTTTGTAAAAGCTCACAGCGCCGGGCAGGCAGTTGTATTCGATGTTTTCGTTCAGCCCGTGCATGCCCTTCATCTGCTCCGGCCCATAAATAACGGGTGCAAAGCGGATGCAGCTTTTGCATACCGGCTGATAAAACTGCGCGTCGGTAGCGCCGGTCATGACGTATGGGCTGACCGGCAGTCCTGGGAAGGTCTCGTTTATGACGGCCTCGACCTGGCGGAACGCAGCGCCGTTTATATCGACCGCCGGGGTGTAGTCGTTCGAGTGGATGACCTCAGTCTCAAGTCCGTGCTTTTCCGCGATTTTGCGGATGATCTCAAGGCTTTCCTTTTCGCCCTGATGCGGAATGAAGCGCATGTTAGCGCTGACCGTTGCCTCCTGAGGCAGAACGTTGCATGCGTCCGAGCCGGACTGCATCGTGAACGCGACAGTCGTTTGCAGCATTGCGCCTGCCTGAGCGCTTATCTTGCCGAGAACGGGCTTGAGCACCGGCGCGAACAGCCACAGGTTGCCCATGACGAGCTTCAGCGGAAACGCTGCATACGGTGCGAGGCTTTTGAACATTGCGGCGACCTCGGGCGGAAATTCGCGGCGGAAATAGTTGTGCGTCTCAACGTCGTTAACAAATGCTGCGAGCCGCGCTATCGGCGTATTCTTCGTCGGAGCGCTTGCGTGGCCGCCGGATGAGCGCGCGGTGAACTTGACGTCGCCCTTGCCTTTTTCAAAAACGCCGACCATGGCGAAGTTGCCCTTAACACCGCCGATCGGCTCGGAGATTATGCCGCCGCCCTCGTCACAGACGAGGAACAGCTCAACGCCGCGGCGCTGAAGCTCTTTTACGATTTTCGGTGCACCGTCGCCGGCCCACTCCTCCGTGCAGGACGAGGCGAGATATACGTCGCACTTGGGCGTGTAGCCCTCCTTCAGAAGCTCCTCGACCGCTTGGAAAAATGCCATGACCGAGGCCTTGGTGTCGGATGTTCCGCGACCCCAGACCTTGCCGTCGGCGATGTCGCCGGAAAACGGCTCGTGCTCCCATTTCCCCTCGGCAGGTACAACGTCCTGATGGCTCATGAGCAGTATCGGCATGCCGTCGCCGGTGCCCTTCCATTTAAACAGCAGATTGCCGTCAATGACGGTCTTTTCAAGCTTTTCATGCACAAGCGGAAACAGCCTTTCGAGCACCTTGTGGAAGCCGAGGAATTTCTCGGCCTCGGCAACATTCGCGTGCGATACCGTCTCGTACCGCACCATTTCCGACAGCTTGCGCGCAAGCTCAAGTGCGTAGTCGCCGGCTTCGGGCGCTGCGTAGTCCGAGCGCTTGTTCGGCGTCAGAACCGTTCGCACAACTGCTGCGGCAGGCAGCGAAAGCGCCGCCGCGGCCGGGATCAAAAACAGTGATTTTTTCATTATCAAGCACCGGCTTTCCTGTAAAATTTATATGCTATGCCGATGGCGAGCGCACCGGCAGGGATTATCATGAAGCTCGTCGAGCCCGTGAGCGAGGGCACGAGAATAAACAGAATGCTCATAACGATAAGCGGCGCCGCGGCGATCTTCATGTTGCCGCGGAAATATTTATACGCCATTGCGCCGAACAGCGCGGGCACTACATTTTCAAACGCCGGCTGGAGAGTCGGGCTTTGCAGCACCGGCTGAAGCGGAACGAGCAGCGCAACGCCGAGCGCCAGCACGATTATCGTAACCAGCGACGAGGTGGCGATAGACAGGGTGGACACGATCTCGTTTTCGGGCGTGCCGGTCTTTGCGCCGACGATGTCGCGCGCGTTGACAGCGCAGGGTATCTTCATGTTGATAAGGTTGCCCGTTATGAAGGCAAGATAGCCGCCGCCTGCGCCGAGCATCGGGGTGTAAACAAGAAACTCGACAACGCTGCTGACCGTCCACACAAGGCCGACGGACAAAAATGCCTTGCCCACGGCGCCGATATCGGGCATCGCGCCGAGCATCCTGCCTATGAGAAACGGAGCGCCCACGAGCATGACGAGCGCTATCGCCGAGCTAATGCGGCCGATAACGTGCGTGCGCTTATTGTAGCTTTCAAAATAATTGTTGTTCATTGTGCGCCTCCTTACATAAACAGCTTGACCACGACCGCCGCTGCCATGCCGATAAGCATGCTTCCTGCGATCGAGAAGCTTTCGACCCATGCGAGATTTTTCTTCTCGGAGAGGTATATGAATCCGGCCATCACCAGTCCGGAAACGAACACGACTATCAGCGGCATAAAGCTGCCCGAGAACGAGAACAGACCGCCGCCGGAGACAAAGCCGCCTATGTAGCTGCCGATGTATGCCGACACAAGACCGATAAACATCGCAGTCATTGCGGTATCGCCGAAGCCCGCGCCGCCTGAGCGTTTTCTTTCCGCTGCCGAGCCTGCCGAGATAGCGCTTGTTGAAGAATATCGAAAGCACCATGCCCCACATGATGCAGATGCTCATCAGCAGTGCAATAGTCGCAAAGCCGGATGGGGTCATTTCGGCAGCTGAGAGGGAGGACATGCCGACCTGCTCGGCCGCAGCCTGAGCCACCTGCGTTTCATAGTGCAGCGCTCCGATGACCGAAAGCCTCAGCCACGGCCACGGCGTGCCGAGGCTGCCCGAGAGGGCGATAACGCCCAAAAGAATGCCCACGCTGGGCAGAAGCGAAAACGTTGCGCTCGAGGTGATGGCGCGCTTTAGCTTAACGCGGTCGATGCCCATGGCAAGTCCGGCGCGGTAGGCGCGAACCATAAACACGGCGCACACAACGGCTACGAATGCGATAATGCCGCCGCATATGGCGTACATCGGCGCACTGTTGAGCAGCGATAAAATGTTCATAGTGTCTTCTCCTTTTTGCTGTTTAATTAACATTATATTTCCTGCCGGCAAATAAGTCAATCGGAGGAGAAAAAAAGAACAACCCTCGATTGAGACATCAGCCTCTTCGAGGATTGTTTAAAGCCGGATATAAATGCGCGGAGAGCTTAGTAATAAAATGTCAGCCGCATTTTATTCCTGCCTGCAATTTCTACGCATTCTCGCCCTTGTATTTTCTGCGTGTAGCCATGCCGCCGCGGATATGCCGCTCGGCCTTATTGATATCAAGCAGCTCGCGCACCTGATGATACAGTGCCGGGCTAACCGTTTTCAGCCTCTCGGTGAGATCCTTGTGTACGGTGCTTTTTGAAATGTTAAATTGCTTTGCGGCGGCTCTGACTGTTGTCTTGTTTTCGATTATGTACTCGGCAAGATCGCAGGCGCGCTCTTCAATATTAGTATACACATGCACCACTCCCCAAACTCACATAGTCAATATATATGACGGGGACGCGGAGCTTATGCAGAGGTCAAACTATACCAAATCGGCCGTGCATTACTGTTTAAAATAACGGAAATGAATTACTTGCCATTAAACTGACAAAATAGTATAATTACTGTGTATACAGCCGCATAGGCGGCACAGTGGAGAAATCAAAACTTAGGAGGAACACAATGAAAAAACGCATTATCAGTTTGCTGATGGTGGCGCTGATGCTCGTTTCGCTCGTGCCTATGGGCGCGCTGGCGGCAGGTAATACCACTATAACAAAGCAGCCGTCTGATAAAAGTGCAGCAGTCGGCGAGACGGTTACATTTGAGATCGCTGCCACAAATCCTAACAGCACGGACCTTGAATATCTGTGGTTTGATGCAGATGAGGTCAATTCGGATAAAATCAGTATTGCAGACATTAAAGATGTTCTTGAGAAAGCAAAATTGGGCGAAGGCCAAACGCTGACTCTTACAGCCGAGCAGAATATGAAAATCCGCTGTGCTGTGTACTATAATGAGGCAAAAATAATTTTGGGTATTACAGTTAATGTTCCCAAAGATCTGGCTCTCAGCAACACCGTGACCCTCACAGTCACCGGCGGCACGGTAGACCCCGATCCCACGCCAAGCCCCGGCCCGAGCGTTGAGCCGACTCCGACACCTACACCCACGCCGACTCCGACGCCGAGCACCGATCCCACGGCGTGCGAGCACAAAAAAACCGAGCATTATCCCAACACGGACGGTACCTGCGATCCGCACATCGAGTATTGGTATTGTCCCGATTGCAACAGCTATTTCACCGATGCTGCATGCACAAAGCAGACCACCAAAGCAAAGCTCGATAACGGCCTGACAAAAGACAAAACCAAGCACACCGACCTCAAGCACTTCCCCTCAAAGGCGGCGACCTGCACCGAAAAGGGCAACATAGAATACTGGTACTGCTCCGGCTGCGAAAAGTATTACTCCGACGCTGCCGGAACGGTCAAAACAACATTGGCCAAGGTCTCCACGTCGAAAAACGACCATGATTATTACTGGGTGGCCGACGAGGTCGCAGGCGTGCACTATCAGAAGTGCAGAGTTTGCGGCACGACCACGGGCACAAGCTCCCACAGCGGCGGTACGGCCAGCTGCAAGGCTCAGGCCAAGTGCGCTAAGTGCGGCGCAAGCTACGGCGAGCTTGACCCCAACACCCATGTGAATTTCGAGCTCAGAAATGAAGTAAAGGCAACCGAAACAACTCAGGGCTACACCGGCGATAAATACTGCAAGGACTGCGGCGCGTTTATTGAAAAAGGCAGCTATTACTCTGCCCAGTGCGCAGGCGGCTGCAAGGATATCGAGCTTGTCAAGGGCACGCCCAAGACCTGCACCGAGGACGGCACAATAGATTACTATCGCTGCAAAAAGTGCGGCAATATGTACAAGGATGAGCGCGCAAGCATACTCATCACAAAGGATGACCTCGTCGATAAATGCACCGGCCACGATCTGCACCCCGGCACCAATCTGGTCGGAAGCATAAGCCAGGATAATCTGAAGCTGCTTGCCAAGACCATCGGCCTGAGCACGTGGCAGATCGTCCAGATGATCCGCGACGGCACGTTTGACCTCGATCATATCATCGGAATGATAAAGATCAAGGATATTGACCATTGCAGCGACGATACATATCATTGGCTCGGCTGCCAGCGCTGCGGAAAGACGCTGGAGGATCTCAGAGACGAGCTGAATTCGGCAGGCTTTGAGATAAACGAAAGTGGTATGAGCTCAGCCGCAAGACCGCCCACACCGGCGGAACTGCCACCTGCACCGTGAAGGCGGTCTGCGACGAATGCGGCGACGCCTACGGTGAACTGGGCGCTCACAGATATGACGCAGTCGTGACCGCACCGACCTGCACGCAGAACGGATATACGAAGCACACCTGCTCGAGCTGCAAGGACAGCTATACTGATAACGAGACCGTGAAAACCGGACATATTATCAAGTACGGCGTGTGCGAAAAGTGCAATATGCGCTTTTCAAATCCGTTTTATGATGTAAACGGCACCGACTGGTTCTACAGCGCCGTTATGTGGGCATACTACAACACGCCGCAGGTAACTAACGGCAAGGATGAAAGCCACTTTGCGCCCAAAGCATCCTGCACACGCGCACAGGTCGTGACATTCCTCTGGCGCGCAGCAGGCAGACCCGCGCCGAGCGGCAGCGTACAGCAGTTTTCGGATGTTCCGAAGACCAATTCCTACGCATACTGCTATGACGCGATCCTCTGGGCGGTTGAAAACGGCATAACCAAGGGCACGGACGCGACGCACTTCTCGCCGAACGCAACCGTTACGCGCGCCCAGTTTGTCACCTTCCTCTGGCGCTATGCCGGCGAGCCTGCGCCCAAGAATATGAGCTGCGGCTTCAACGATGTGGATGCCAACGCATTTTACTACAAAGCGGTGCTCTGGGCCGTTGAAAACGGCGTTACCACCGGCAAAACGGCAACGCAGTTTGCGCCCGGTGCGACCTGCACCCGCTGTGAAGTCGCGGCATTCATGTTCCGCGCGTTCAGCAAGGGGATCACTACAGTAAAATAAAGCAGGGTCTAAGGCGCGGCTTGCCGCGCCTTTTTAATACATTTGTGTTGAAATATGATGCTTGGGATGTTATTATATTAATGACATTTTGCAGCTAAGGAGTGGGCCGATGAGAAACGAATCGATGAATCTTTCAAAGAACGAAATGATGATGGTCATGCACGATCAGGAGCAGGAGATCGAAAAGCTTAAGTCTCAGGTCGCGGAGCTTCAGGCAAAGCTCGACGGATATGAGATCAAGGTAAGCGAGAGCGGCAATCTTGCCGAGGCTGCCGCGAAGGTCAGCGGCCTTTTTTGAAGCGGCGCAGCGCACGGTCGATACATATCTTGAAAACATGAAAAGACGCGATGAACGGGCCGAGGCAGCTTTCAACGACGTTCAGAAGCAGGCCGAGCAGATAATTTCCGAGGCAGAGGACGTTGCGAGCAAGCGCCTGGCGGCTGCCGATGCCGAGATCGAGGAAAAGTGGGCGGTGATCGAGAGCCGGCTTCTTGTCATGTACGAGTCGCATAAGGGCCTCAAGGAGCTTGTCGAGTCCGGCATCTTCACCATCCCGGGGAAGGAATAAAACGCCGCAAACCATTGATAGATAAAGAAAATCCCGAAGTTTCAACGACTTCGGGATTTTGCTGTGTTTGGAGCGGATGACGGGAATCGAACCCGCTTGTTACGGCATAAAAATATTGAAAAATCAATGACTTTTCAATTAGTGTCGTAAAATTTGACGTAAATTATTGATTATAAAACGCTTTCATCTTTTCTATATCTGCGTTTTTATCTTTTTCGGCCAGCTTAATGTATATTCGATGAACCGTGCCGAGATCCGCCCATCCTCCCATGGCCATTGTTTGTCTCTCAGACCAGCCGAGGTGGTAGGCGAGGGAGGCAAAACTGCGGCGCAGCCCATGCATGCCGACTTCCGGAAGACCGGCAGAAACGCATGCACGGTTCACGTGCTTCCGGAGAGTATCCGGTGCGCATTTGATGAACGGCTCGATATTTCCTTTGTTATTGCAATCAGTGAGCAACTCGAAAAGCCGAGGTATCACGATGTTAACGTCGCGCTTTGATGAGGTGTTTTTGTTTTCCTTTTTCGTGACAAGCTTATAATCTTTGTCATATACGACACTGCCGGAAACGTGGATAATATCATTCTCAATGTGTCTTGGCGTGAGTGCGAGCACCTCGGAACGCCGCAATGAGTGCAGCGCGAAAAGTGCAGCGAGCTCGAACTCATCCGCGCACGGCATCAAGGAATATCTTTATCTGTTCATAGTCGAGCCATGGCAAATCCGCTTGAACCACTTGCGGCAAAGACGAAACCGCAGAAGTATCGATCTTATTTTTGTCTAAAACACTTTTGACGAGTCCCCATTCGTTTTGCAGTGTTTTAGCGGATATCCCTCGCCCGGCCTCCACGTTCACTACAGACTGCCAGTTGCGGACAGAAAAAATATCGGTGTCCATCACAGGCGCAAAAGCATTGTTTTTTATGGTAATATACCCTCGAACAGTGGCCGGAGACAAAGCGTTATCTCGATCTCCAATGTAATTATCTATTGCAGCTCGCAATGTTAATGCCGGCTGCTTTTTCTTCGCATCGATAAACCCTGCTCTTATGGCAATCGCCTTGGCCTTGGCTTCGGCTTCGGTGTCCTCAATGACGGTTACACCCTCGCGCCGGAGGTCAACATACCACCTCTGCCCACGCTTTCGCGGCGTGGGTATTTTTATTTCGTCTTTCTTCTTGCGCTCCCGGACAAGGCGCTCACCACAATAGCCACAGAAAGTAAAATGCAGCTCATCGGGCAGCTCAGCATTACAATTACGGCACTTCATCGTTGTTTAACAGCTCCTATGCCAGTGACCTTTACTTGCTTGTATAAACTTTTCAGCTCAGTGATAGGATAATCTACGCCAAAACGGAATTTCAGCTGCCTCCGAGCTACGCCCCAGCCCCACTTATATTCATCGACATAGCGGTGTAAGGCCCGGCAAATATCCTCACGGTTATGCATGGACTTCTGAGGCCTCGCGCAACAAGAGAGACTCACGGTACTGCTCGGCAGGGGGTATTTCGACAAATTCGACAGACTTGTCAAAATTATCCCTTACAACTTGTTTGATTTCTTCCAACGAAACGTTAAAAAACTCTCTTCGCTGATTTACAAAGTTTAGTTTTTTGTCCGCAAAGGCATTATGTAGCGCAGCTTCCAGCTTAGGCGCATCATCCGAGAAGATCATCGCGTGAACATCAAACTTAAACGGGACAGATGCATCACCGAGTTCGTCGATTCTGTCCATCGGGTCAAGGCGGCGAGTCATGCCGATTTTGTAAACGTTTTCGCCGAACGCGCCGATGTTTGATATGACATAGACATAGCCGGCACGCTGGTTTGCTTCACGGTACTCAACATCACCAAAGGCAGCGTCGATTTTCTCAAGCTGCTTTTCAATTTGAGCCTTGCGTTCACGAACGGCGTCAGCCTCGTCGTCGCTTGCTGCCGCAAGCTGCTCGTTGATTTTAGAGAGCGCGTTTTCATAGTGGCTTTGCTCTTTCTCGAGTTTTCGCCGCTCGTTTTCAAGCTCTTTGGCCAGCTTTGCCGCCTCACGCATTTCTGCTCGCGCCTCGCGCTGTTCTTCTTTCTCCTGCTGCTTTTTCTGCTGCCATTCAAACGATAGGTGAAGTTCATCAATCTTCATGCGATAATATCCGGCAGTTATTCCTATTCCCATGATCTGGCCGAGCTTAGATATTGCATCGCGCGATGCGGTTATGCGCTTTTCGCTTGACTCAATATTGTTATAACGGACATGCTCTACAATGTCATCGCACTCGGCATTGAAAGCGCGCAAGAGCAACTTTTGAATATCTGCGACCATCTTACGCCCTCTTGTCTGGCTGCCGTCGATAGACCATGTAGTGTTGCCCGTGACTGCCAGACCATCCTTGACAGCATCTTTTTGCCTCGCACGGATCTCCAAAAGCCGCGCTTTATAATCATCGGCTCGCGCAAATTCAAAGTGCGGTGTGTATAAGCCGAAGCTTTGAAGCAAAGCGGCCTCTTCGGTTTCAATCAGCTCATTCTTTACTTCCGCCAACCGCTTTTTCGTGCTAAGAAGCTCACTCTTTGCCTCTTCATTCTTAGCACGAATTTTAAGTGCTTCGGATTTTGCGTCAACAAGATCGCCCTGATCTGTTGACAATTGAGCTCGCAGCAGAGAATTTTCGTGCCTCAGATACACAACATCGTCATTTCGCGAGTAGTGCTCAACAATAGGTTTCACAGGAGGCTCGGGCTCATGGCAATAGCCTTCGTTTTGAGTTGTTATTTGAGTGGGTTTAACGGTTTCTATTGCGGTGTCGGTTGTATTTGCTGTTGGCATAGATTTAGATTCGTTGCCTGACTGCTTCGCTTTCTTTGCTGCTTTTTCCGACTCGGTCGGCTTAAGTAACAATATAGCGGCGATAATGCACATCACGGCGACAACCACATCAAAAAAACCCACAGGCGAAGAAAACAACGCACTCAAAGCAATGCACGCCAGCACTATTCCTAAAAAGTTCTTGAATCCTCTCGTCATTTTATCTATCCTCCCTACAAATTTTAACCTACCACGTCATTTTATCACCCTACAATTCCCAACGCAATTATGACAATTTATAATAATTCAGGTCAAAATTGCACAAAATACACAAAAATAGTGTGTGGCGTTCTGATTTCAGAATTTTTCCGCACAGGAATGTGAATGGGTGGTAATATGGGCGACACAGGCAAGTGCAGCGTAAAGCACTACAGGACATATGCGGGAATCAGCCAGCGTGCACTTTCACGGATGGCAGGGACATCGGCGAGTACAATTTGCGAAATCGAATCAGGAAAACGGCTGCCGAATGTCGCGCTTGCTATCAGGATAAGCCGCGCGCTGGGAAGAACGGTAGAAGAATTATGGGAAGCTGATTAAAAAGGGAGAATGATATGGAAACAAAAGAGGTAATGGAGAGAAAAGTGTTACTTACGGAAATAATCTGCATGCTCAAAGAAAAGCCGGTAAAAGATCTGCGCTTTGTGTATCATCTGCTGCTGCGCATGGCATAGCTAAGCGACGCCTATGGGGTGAGCCCGTCGCCGCTTCACTATGCGTGCGTATAAAATACGCATAAATTTTGCTGAAACCTATTGATAAATACGCATTCAATGCGTATAATAATAACTGTAAGGAGGGCAGCCGATGAAAACAAAAGACCTTATCGAGCTTTTAGAGCGAAACGGCTGGAAGTTCAAACGGCACGGCGCAAACCACGACATATACGTAAAAGACGGACAAAGGGAAAGCGTCGTAAGGCACAGAGAAACCGACGAAGAGTTAGCAAAAGCCATCATCAAGCGGCGCGGGCTGAAATAAGCCCACCGCCCTTGGTGACAATCGAATATATCAGCGCATTTCAAGGAGGTAATCAAAATGAAAAACGCATATCCTATCATTATGACGCAAGGAAAAGAGTTCATCGTGGTATTTGTCCCCGATTTTAATATCAATACGCAGGGCAAGGACATTCCGGACGCGATCGAGATGGCGCGCGACGCGATCGGGCTTATGGGAATTGATATGCAGGACGACGGCGAAGTGCTGCCGGAAGCGTCGAGCATTGCAAACGCACAAGCCGAAGCGCCGGACGGCGCGATCGTTTCGCTGGTTGACGTTGATTTCGCGGAGTATCGCAGGAAGAACGATATGCGAGTTGTGAAGAAGAACTGCACAATTCCGTCGTGGCTTAACTTTGAAGCGGAGCGGCCGGCGTGAATTTTTTTCCGCCGTTCTGCAAGCGGCACTCAAAAAAAACGAATTGCATATCACAAGCAGATGATCAGAGAAAGACAAAAGGGCGGCATTTCTGCCGCCCTTTTTCAGTGCCGAAAAAAACGACCCCACCATGGTACGCATCGAAGAGAGGCGCGGTGGAGCCTTTATCATGAAATCATTGTATAACAATGCTCGAAATAATGCAACCGCAATATGCGCTATTCCGCATACGGAGTTGATAAAGAGTTAAATTCAATTCTTTCGTTCACCAGGCCGTACAAGATACTGTGCGACTTCGCGCTTGATTCTTTCTAATTCTTCGCGTGAAATAGAAGGCTTATCCTGCATGGCTTTTTCATCTGTGATTTTTACACGATAAACATAGTTCTGAGCCGTTGCCGACATAGTATCATCTCCTTCCTGTACAGTGCTATAGTTATTCGTAATAGATTTACCCGTCAGCGGTTCAAATCAAATTGCTTGCAGGCCTTCGAGTTTTTTAAAGTCGCAGCTGATTGACGCAAGAAATTTGTTTTTTCCGTTGACAACATCATAGTATGTCCGTGCTGCTTTGCCGAAAATTTCGCTTTTGTTTCGATTGCAAAAGTATGCTTGTTTTTGCAACAGGGCTGAATAGTCTGCATCCGGTTCTTCAGCTATATCAAAGGTTATCAGAACATCATCGCGCACAGGAATCATATTGTTAAATCCCAGCAACCCCAAACGACCATCGTCCATCTTCAAAATATGAGTGCCAGGTTTGATTTTCTTATGGTGCGGCTTCGGCGACTCCATAGGTACAAAGTACTTAAATTCCCCCACATGGAGAACAACGCCGACATATGGCCGCGAAGTTTGCTTGTTAAACTGAACACGAGAATCACGACTATGTAAAAACGCAATATAATGGTCGGTAACTCTGTAGATCCTTAGTGCATTCATATCTTCTCCAGTTATGAAATCGGCGAGACAGGAAAGCCTATCTCGCCTTTTTCGCTCCCTACTTACGGTAAGGGCTCACCGCTTTTTTCAGTCCTGACTTTCGGCTCAGGTTATCCGCTTTTTTCAGTCCCTACTTAAGGCAAGGGTTTTCCTCTTTGGGGCAAGACGAGGAACATAAAGTTCTTAGTCATTGCGCAAGCATTGCTGCTTGCATTTTTATTATATGCCACTGAATGCTGAAAATCAACACATTTGCGCAATTTTTTGCAGTTTAATATTAACAACCAGACAAACAAAGAGACTGACCATTCACTGGTCGGTCTCTTTTTCATCGGCTTCGGCGGCGACGCTGTTATAGATATTCTCAAGCACCTGCCATTCGCTGCCGTCGGGGTCGAAGCGCAGCAGGGCGGTTATAAGCCTTGAGCGGAAGCTTTCGGGGCTGTCCTTCATAAGCGAGCCGAGCAGATCGCCCATTTCCTCCTCGCGCGTCCTGACCTCATACGGCTCGCCGACGCCCGTGCGCAGCCATGTTTCACTGACGCCAAACTCCCGGCAGATGTCGGCAATCGTGCGGTCACTGGGCAGCTTTGCTCCTGAGCAGAGTTGACTAAGGTACGGCTGAGATATGTTTATCTTTTCAGCAAACTTAGTTTTTGTATTGCCAGACATTGCGACAACGTTTGAAATGCGTTCATTGAGTTCACTCATCAAATCACCTCCTTGAGACCATTATAACCACGCGTTAGAAAAAGTCAAGAAAATTTATTGCCCAGCAATATGTGTTGACAAAGTAGCTAAGCAATGATAGTATATAGCCAAGCAATAAGCCAACACAACGAGGCAATGAAAGGAGGTGAGCGGGATGAACAGCTACGGAATTCGCATCGTTGTCCCCGAAGGGAAGGTAAAAGAAATCCTCGACCGTCTGACAGCGGCACAGGAAACAATAAACGATTGCTATCAAGAGCTGAGAGACCTCGGCGTCTTGGTGATAGAGGAAGAGACCACCAGCGGCAACTGATGGCCTCTCGCAAAATCACTCGGCCTGTTCAAGCTCCTGAATAAAAGTATTCAATAGCTTAGCAACATTGTTAATGACATTATTTATATCCTTAACCGTTGCAGGGTCACTACCTGTTGCGCTGCTTGGTCTGCTGTAAAACTGAAATTCATAAACAGCCCGGCGCAACTCTTCAGTATCGATATTCACAAACGTTCCTCCTTTCCTGTGACTCTTCGGGTGGTACCCGGCAACTGTTGACAGCAGCGTTGTAGAGCTGTTCGGAGCAGCAACTTCGGACAGCTCAGGCAGAATAACACAAACACCAAACCGACGCAAGAGAAAAGGAGGTGAGCGGGATGAACCGAAAGATTGAATGGATCATCAACCAAAACCGGGACGGGCAGACAGAACCATGGATAAAGCTGAGATACGCCGATGCTGCTCCGGTCAAGCGAACGCCGATGAACCGGTTTGACTTAATAACCTTTCTTGATGAGCTTATCAGGATCGACACCCTGAGACCTAAGGTGCTGCGAGATCTTCCGTTATGAACGCTCACGCCGTAAGACCGTTAAGCGTGTTAAACTTCAACACACTGTTTAACAGCGTCCCTGACGCATCTGGAAGATACACATTCCATACGTAAGGAGGTAGTACCCATGACCTATGCGGAAAGCTACATACAGATAAATAATACTTGGCATCTGCTTTTAATAGTAAAGACTTCCGAGCCTACAGCGTTTGGCAGTTTAATCAGCTTTGAATCAGGTGATTACACCTGCATTTACAGTGTGAATACGCCAATGAGAACGTTCGTAGAAGATGGTGAGTACTACTACTGGTTCTTGCCGACCTCAAAGAAAGTTATACCCACATCTGAAATAACTCCGGCGGCACTCGACGCAGCCTACAGAGAGGGGGTCAACAGCATATGACTAAGGATGAAGCAATCGAAAAAATGAAGGAAAAAGGCGCGGACGATGCGCTCAATCTGCGCGGACGCGCAAGCACGATGGACGGCACGGCGATAATCGCGGAGGAAAGCAAAGTGCCGGACTTCGACGCGACGAAGGACTACAGCGCATGTCCTGTGGGAACGCCGGTAGCTGACGAGGGTCAGGTGTGGAAGCTTATCCAGCCCTACAACGCGGCAAACTACAGCGGCAGACCGTCCACTCTGCGCGCGCTGTGGGGGCTGTGCCACACGACAGACCCGGCTAAGGCTAGGAGAACAACAGCCCTCGGCGCACCTGCCGAGGGCTGAAAAAGCATCATAAGAAAAATAAAGCTACTTGATTACGCCAAGTTGTTTCAAACTAAATACAAGTGCACCCATTTTCCCGACTAAAAGAAAGCAGTAGACCTGAGTTGTCGTAAAATTGTCGTAAAATTGCGCGTTAAACAATGTGTTTTTGCGCGAAAATCCAAACGATAAAGTTAGAAAATATACGGCACAAAAACGCCGCAAACCATTGATAAACAAAGAAAATCCCGAAGTTTCAATGACTTCGGGATTTTGCTATGTTTGGAGCGGATGACGGGAATCGAACCCGCGTCGCCAGCTTGGGAAGCTGGGGCCCTGCCATTAGACGACATCCGCAATTGTTTTTATGTAAAAATTATTTTACACCAACAGGAGAGAATATGCAAGCGAAAATACTGCGTCGCCAATAATGCAGGCAAACAGTTGACCGGCAACTCATAATATGATAATATAAGAATAGACTTTTTGTATACTTAACGGGAAAATAATTTACAAGGGGGAGAAAAATGAAAAAGTCAAAAAAGCTTCTGAGTCTGCTGCTTGCGGTGCTGCTGCTTTGCAGCCTGTTGCCGGCAGCGGCATCGGCCGAGGGGAACCCGGAGGACGACTATCCGTTCGTTTTTGTCCACGGCCTTATGGGCTGGGGCGAAAGATCGATGCTCGATCCGATCATGCCGTATTGGGGCATGACAACGGGCAATCTCATGAAGTACCTGAACTCAAAGGGCTACGAGAGCTATGCCGCTCAGGTCGGACCGCTCTCCGGAGCATGGGACAGAGCGTGCGAGCTTTATGCGCAGCTTGTCGGCGGAACGGTTGACTACGGCGCTGCGCACTCGGCGGCCAAGGGTCACGATCGCTACGGCATAACCTACGAAAAGCCGCTTTTTGAGGGCTGGAGCGCGCAGAAGAAAATCAATCTTATCGGACACAGCTTCGGCGGCGCGACGACGCGACTGTTCCTCGAGCTGCTTGCAAACGGCAGCGCGGAAGAGGTCGCGGCCGCAAAGGCGGCAGGCACCAAGGTATCGCCGCTGTTTCAGGGCGGCAAGGGCGACTGGGTGTATTCGCTCACGGCGGTTGCTGCGCCGCACAACGGAACCACGTTTATCGAAACCTGCGATGTTTCGACCAAGGTGGTAACCGATGCCATCTATAATTTCGGCGCAGCTCTCGGCCTTACCAAGCTTAAGGGTGTGTACGATCTCCAGCTTGAGCATTTCGGGATCTACCGCAAGGACGGCGAGACTGATATGCAGTATCTCATCCGAGTCCTCAACAGCAGCAACTTCATGAGTCATAATGACAATGCAATATACGACCTCACCATAGACAATGCGCTGAAGATAAACGACGGGATAGAGATGCAGAACAATGTTTATTACTTCTCCGTCTGCGGCGACGCAACGCACCCGAGCAGCGTGAGCGGAAACGAAGTGCCCGACTCATCCGTGTTTGCGCTGCTTAAGCCCTTTGCTGCGATGATTGGTAAGTATTATGACAAATATACTGCCGGCGGCGTTTATATCGACAGAACGTGGCTGCCTAACGACGGCATGGTAAACGTCGTGTCCGGCCTGTATCCTGTAAACAGCAAGCTCAAGTGCGAAAAGTCCGACGGAAGCCGGGGCTTTGTTGTCTGCGACGGATACAACAAGGAAAGCTATGCGAAGGGTATATGGAATGTCTTCCCGACTCAGCCGTACGATCATCTTAGCATCATCGGCGGCATTCTTTCAAACACCGTTTCAAATACCCGGCATCTGTACATGGAGCTTATAAGCAGGGTTACGAGTACCTATGGCAGCAGCACTCCGGCCGAAGAACCTATCGGCAAGACGATGTCATTCACTGATGTTGCGAAGGATCGCTGGTCGTATGATTACATCCTCAAGATGTATCAGCTCGGCGTTGTAAACGGCCGCTCGGACAGCATATTTGATCCGACCGGCAACGTAACGCGCGCAGAGTTCGTGAAAATGCTCGCCTGTCTCGACGGAGTGGACACGAGCGCTTACGGAAAGTGTCGCTTCACCGATGTCAGCGATAAGAGCGTTTTCGCGCCGTATGTCGAGTGGGCTGCAAATAACGGCATCGTACTCGGCATTGATTCGGCAACCTTCAAGCCGAATGACAACATAACTCGCGAGCAGATGGCGGCCATAATCTGCCGCTATGCCGACTATGCCGGCATAAAGCTGTCCGACGATGCACCGGCCGCTGCCTTTGCCGACAGTGCGCAGATATCAAAGTACGCAGTCGATTATGTCACGGCGCTCCAGCGCGCAGGCATAATATGCGGAAAGCAGAACGCCGACGGAAGCTTCAGCTATTATCCGAAATCGTTTGCAACGCGCGAGCAGGCATGCAAGGTGCTCAGTCTTATATAAAATCGTTGAATAATATGTTAAAAAACCTTGGGAGACCACGGTTTTTTATTGCAAAGAGTATAGACGTTTAGTATAATATATCTAATAAATATATTTAAGGTAGGTAGGCTATGGCGTACGTTGAATTTGAAAAAGTTAAAAAGACATATCACATGGGCGAGGTGAGCATCGAAGCACTCAAGGATGCGACTTTTGAGATCGAAAAGGGCGAAATATGCGTTATTGTCGGCGCATCCGGTGCAGGAAAAACCACGCTTCTGAATATTCTCGGCGGTATGGACAGCCTTACATCCGGCCGCATTGTGCTCGACGGGAAAGAAATATCCTCGTATAACGCAAACGAGCTTACGACCTATCGCCGTTATGATGTGGGCTTTGTGTTCCAGTTTTATAACCTTGTTCAGAACCTCACGGCCATTGAAAACGTTGAGCTTGCCGCACAGATATGCAAAAACCCGATGGACGCTGCGGAGGTCATCGACCTTGTCGGTCTGCACGACAGGGCGCAGAATTTCCCGGCGCAGCTTTCCGGCGGCGAGCAGCAGCGCGTTGCGATAGCGCGTGCGCTGGCAAAAAATCCGAAGCTCATGCTCTGCGACGAGCCGACAGGAGCGCTTGACTATAACACGGGCAAGGCAGTGCTCCAGCTTTTGCAGGATTGCAGCCGGAAAAACGGCATGACAGTGGTTATCATAACCCACAATCAGGCGCTCACTGCAATGGCGGACAGAGTAGTTTCGGTAAAGAGCGGTGTTGTCACCGACGTCAGCCGAAACGAGCACCCGATACCCATCGAAGACATAGAGTGGTAAAGCAATGAACAGATCCATCATCAAACTCACAAAACGAGAGATCCGCAGCAGCCTCGGACGCTATCTTGCGATATTCGCGATAATAGCGTTGGGGGCAGGTCTGTTTGTCGGTCTGCGCCTGTCGCGCCCGGATTTTCTCGAAACGTATAATAATTACACTAATAAGACGAATTTTTATGATTTCCGACTTGTCTCAACGCTCGGCCTGACGGATGATGACCTTGCCGAAGTCAAAAAGCTTGACGGGGTGAAGCTTGCCGAGGGAGCTGTGGGTGCGGATTTTCTGTTTAACACCGCCGATGAGGATAACCTCATCATGATGGCGCAGAGCATACCCGAAAATGTGAACCAAATTAAGCTGAAGGCAGGCCGTATGCCGGAAAAGGCAAACGAGTGTCTCGCCGACCCTGATATGTATTCAAAAGACGATATCGGAAGTACGATAAAGCTTCGAAGGATAACAGCGAGCAGACCTTTGATACCTTTGCGTATGACGAATATACTATCGTCGGACTTGCCTACAGCGTTTTGTATATAAATATGGAGCGCGGCTCCAGCACGCTCGGAAACGGCAGCGTTAAGGGTTACATCTATATTCCGATGGACGGTTTTTCGACGGATTATTATACGGATATCTATGTTTGCGTCGATTCCGAAGGATATGTTTATTCCGATGAGTACGAGCAAAGCACGCGAAAATATGTTGACGGGCTTGAAAAATTCATGTCCGAGCGCGCGGTTATAAGGCGTGATGCCATCATTGATGACGCAATGTCTCAGCTTGACGATGCAAAAAAACAGTATGAGGACGGAAAGACGCAGTACGATGCAGCCAAGGCTGAGTATGATGCCGGCTACGCAGAGTATGTGCAGAAAGAGCGATACCGAGGCTCAGCTTGAACAGGCACGCAAGGAAATCGAGAACGCAGAAAGGATGATGGGTGATTCATCCGTTATTGATCAAAAGCAGGCAGAGCTTGACGCGGCAAAGGCGGAGCTTGACAAGGGGCAGGCCGAATACGAGAGAGGCCTGAAACAGTTCAATGCCAAGGCAAAGCTCGCCTACGGCGCGGTGGATGAGCAGATAGCTTATTACGAAAACCGCATAATCGATAAACAGAACGATATTGCTGCGCAGAATGCCGAGATCGAAAGCCTCAATGCGCAGCTTGCCGAAGCTCAGGCAAACGGTGATATCTTAAAGGCAAGGCTCATAGAGTGGAAGATCAAAACAGCAAACGACCGCATCAGCCGTGATAATGCGGATATCGAGCGCTATAACGAGCGTCTTGAGGTCCACCGTCAAAAGCGCGCCGAGGTCGATGCCGAGCTTGAGCCGTATCGCAAGCAGCTTGAGGATGCAAAGGCTCAGCTTGACGCAGGCTATGCCCAGATAGAGTCCGGACAGGCGGAGCTTGATGCTGCGCGCGAGATGATAAGCAGCGGCGGCGCACAGCTTGAGGCGGCAAAAAAGCAGTATGAGCAGGGCAAGGCGGAGGCCGAACGAGGCTTTGCCGAGGCTGAAAAGGAGCTTGCCTCCGGCAAGGCTCAGCTTGATGCGGCAAAGGCAGAGCTTGATAAGGGCGCAGCAGAGCTTGATTCTGCCGAAAAGCAGATAAAAAATATCAACCACGCCGATACGTATGTGCTCGACCGCGATACAAACGCGGGATATGTCTGCTTTGAAAGCGACACAAACGTTGTCCAGAGCGTGGCGTCCGTGTTCCCTGTGTTTTTCTTTCTTGTTGCGGCGCTTGTGTGCCTTACAACGATGACGAGAATGATCGCCGATCAGCGCACGCAGATAGGCATTATGAAGGCGCTGGGCTATTCTTCGGGCGCAATAATTGGGAAGTATATGTTCTATTCCGGCAGTGCCACCGTGTTCGGATGCATTTTCGGCATTGCGGCCGGAAGCTTTGCCTTTCCGGCTGTTGTGTGGTTTGGCTATGGACTTATATACAATCTCTCCGGACTTACGTTTATAATGGATTGGCCGTTGGCAGCCGGGATAACGGCAGCAAACCTTGCAGTCACGCTGCTTGTTACATGGTATTGCTGCGCCAAGGAACTCAAATGTGCTCCGGCGGAGCTCATCCGCCCGAAAGCGCCCGAGGCCGGAAAACGCATTTTGCTCGAGCGTATCCCGGTAGTGTGGAACGATATGAGCTTCATGCAGAAAGTCTCGGCGCGCAACATCATGCGCTATAAAAAGCGCATATTCATGATGCTTCTGGGCATCGGCGGCTGCACCGCGCTTGTGCTTACGGCGCTCGGACTTAACAATACTATCCAGAATGTCGTGACGCGGCAGTATGATGATATAATCCTCTATGATTATGAGATCACGATGGCGTATGACATGAATGAGGAAGAGCAGGAGATATTCTTCCGTGACGCAGGAGACGATATAAAGGATGCAGTGTTTCTCTATCGTGGCCTTGCGGAGGTGTCCGGCAGCGATGCCATAAAAAGTGCAACGCTCACCGTGACCGACGGCAAGAAGCTTTGCAAGTACATTGACCTTAGCTATGACGGAGAACCCATCGACTATCCCGGCAGGGGCGAAGCGGCAATTAACTATAACCTTGCCCGGCAACTCGGCGGAATTGAAGTCGGCGATGAGATAAAACTGACGACCTCCGAAAAAAAGGAGCTTACACTTACGGTCAGCGCCCTGTTTGATAACTATGTTGACAGCTTCGTTTTCATCTCGCCTGAAACCTGTGAGGAGCAGCTCGGCGAAGTGCCGGAGTATAAGTCCGCGCTTGCAAACGCACCCGACGTGGCTGATGTAAACCGCTGCGCCGAAGCGCTCACACATGACGTGGACGGCGTGCGCGGAGTCACGCTCAGCACCGACATAAAAGAGCGCATGAGCAGCATGTTGGACGGCCTGCTTGTCGTTGTTGCTGCGATAATCCTTTGCGCAGGGCTTTTGGCATTCATTGTTCTATATAACCTCACTAATATCAACATATCCGAGCGCATACGCGAGATAGCTACGCTCAAGGTGCTGGGCTTTTACCCAAATGAGGCGGCACACTACGTTTTCCGTGAAAATCTTATTCTTACGGGAGCCGGAGCGGTGTTCGGCCTTGGTCTCGGCGTTGCGCTGCACGCCTTTGTCATGAATGCGATAAAGGTCGATATGATGTATTTCAAGCCGCACATCAGCTTTTTGAGCTTTGCCGTTTCTATCGTCATAACCTTTGTGTTCGCCATGATAGTAAACGCCATCATGCGCCGCAGGATAGACAATATCGATATGGCCGGCGCGCTCAAATCAATAGAGTAATTTGACAACGTGCGGAGAATATATTATATTTAAATGTGATTAATTTATAATATCAGGGATGCATGATATGGAAAATTTGCAAACTTCGCTGCCCGGCTGGGAGATAGTGCGCTGCATCGGCAGCGGCAGCTCCGGCAAGGTATACGAGCTGAAGAAAAAAGATGAATACGGCGGCGACTTTCACTGTGCGCTCAAGGTCATAAGCGTTCCGGGCTCGCAGAAAGAGTATGACGAGATGCTCGAGAGCATGAGCGAGTTTGCCATGCGCGCAAAGCTCCGCGAAAAAGTCGAGGAGATCAGTAACGAGTATCGTCTGCTCGGCGCTCTGCGCGGCCACCCGAACGTTGTCAACTGTGAGGATCAGATGATCATTCCGCACGAAAACGACATGGGCTGGGATATTTATATCCGCATGGAGCTTTTGCAGTCTCTGCCGGATTATGTCCGCGAAAACGGCATGACGGTCGATAGCGTTATCAAGCTCGGCAGCGACATGTGCTCGGCGCTCGAACTTTGCCGCGAGAATAATATAATCCACCGCGACATTAAGCCGCAGAATATCTTCGTCAGCCGCTACGGCGTGTTTAAGCTCGGCGACTTCGGCGTGGCCAAGGCCTCCACCATACGCACCTCGGCCGATAAGGTCGGAACTTATTCGTATATGGCGCCCGAGGTCTACAAAGGGCAAGGGCTATGACGACCGCGTGGATATATACTCGCTTGGCATGGTGCTCTATTGGCTGTTAAACGATCGGCGCGGCCCGTTTCTGCCGATGCCGCCGCAGGTACCGACGCCCGAGCAGATTACCGATGCGCAGATACGCCGCTTCCGCGGCGAGACCCTGCCGCAGCCGAAAAACGGCAGTGCTGCACTAAAAAAGGTCGTTATGACGGCGTGCAGCTATAAAATTGCCGACCGCTATGCAGGGCCGACGGAGCTGAAAAAAGCTCTTTCGCTCGCAGCGTCGGGAAGGGTAGAGTCCGAGCCTGTGCCGGCCTCGTTCGGCAGCGACGATATGACCGTGCGTGAGGATTTCAAGGCCGATCCGCGCCCGGAATACATACCCGAAACGCCGGCTGAGCCGCGACCGCAGCCAAAGCCGAAGCAGCAGCCGCGTCCCGAGCCTGCGCAGCCGAAAAAAACCCCGCCCAAGCAGCCTGAGCCTGAGAAAAAGCCGAAAAAGTCCATGTTCGGCTATATACTGGCGCTTGTGCTCATCCTTGCGGCCATGGCAACAGCGGTGATCATTTTTGCACTGTCCGGCAACAATGACGGAGGCAAGGATGATACGCCGACGGCAAGCGCCTCTCCCACGCCGACGGCAACTCCGGAGCCGGAGAAGCTTGACGTAATCCGTCGTTCTCAGCTCGCCGAGCCTCACGATGACGGTCGATGACGAGGCTCAGCTCAAGGTCAGCTGTATGCCCGAGCCGTCCGCCGGGCAGAAAGAACCGGAGTATATCTGGAAAAGCAGCGATACGAGCATTGTCACCGTTTCGCAGGATGGCGCACTCAAGGCCGTAAGCGAAGGCTCGGCCACGATCATGGTCTATGTCAGCGACAAGATGGAGATCTACGATCAGTGCACCGTCATTGTCGAGCGCCCCAAGGTAACAGAGCTGAGCATCGAAGAGATGCCCGTCAAAACCGTGTACACCGTCGGCGAAGAGCTTGATACGACCGGCCTTGTGCTCAGAGCGTATTACAATAACGGCTCTGCAAAGCGCATAACCGACCCGAGCGAATTCACGGTCGAGTGCGACATGACCGGCCTCGGAAACCGCGAAGCGACCGTCACTTATGACGGAAAGACCGTCACATATACTGTAAGAGTCAGCCTGTTTGGATGATTTTAGCTCATTTAAGCTGACGAGCGTCAGAACCGATATGTGGTCGACTTTTGTCAGTTTAAGTCAATGTGCACTAATAAATGCAGCTAAAATTTGTTTAGTATCACCATTTAACATATGGGAAAAATGTGGTATAATAACATAAAAAGAATAAAAAATGAGCGTTTTGACAAAAATCCGGTTTGTTTTCCCGGCTTGTCGTCGCCCTCAAACGGAAACGATATGCCACAAAATACAAACGCACCGCACGGTTATCCCCCGTGCGGTGCAATTTTTTTAGTCTCTGTTGAATTCTCTCAGTTCAAGTCCGGGGTTTTTGGTGAGCGCCCAGTTAACGCACCATTCGGAGGTGAACAGCAGCAGGTTATTTCCGCGGAAATCCTGAACCCACTTCGTGTCGCTCGTTAGATTGAGGTCGTTGGGGTTTATGCCCTCGTTATCTATCCAGCGCACGACCTCATACGGCATGCTGCGGCGGCGAACGTCAACGCCGTACTCGTTTTTCAGTCTGTATTCAAGCACTTCGAGCTGAAGTATGCCGACGACGCCGACTATGATCTCTTCAACGCCGGTGTAAGGCTCGTGGAATATCTGAATTGCGCCCTCCTGCGCTATCTGCATGATGCCCTTTTCAAACTGCTTGCGCTTCATTGTGTCGATACGCTCAACGCCTGCAAAAATCTCAGGCGCGAAGGTCGGTATGCCCTCAAACTCCACCTTCATGGACTTGTCGCATATCGTATCGCCGATCGAGAAAATGCCGGGGTCGAACACGCCGATGATATCTCCGGCGTAGGCCTCGTTTATTATTGCGCGCTCCTGCGCCATGAGCTGCTGCGGCTGCGCAAGACGGATGGCCTTGCCGCCCTGAATGTGGAAATATTCCTTGTCGCGCTCAAACTTGCCCGAGCATATGCGCATGAAAGCGATCCTGTCGCGGTGGGCCTTGTTCATATTCGCCTGGATCTTGAAAACAAAGGCGGAGAACTTGTCGGTGAACGGATCGACTATCTCGTCGCCTGCCTTGCGCGGCAGGGGAGGCATGGTCATGTCAAGAAAGCTCTCCAAAAACGGCTCAATGCCGAAGTTGTTGAGCGCCGAACCGAAGAACACGGGGCTGAGCTTACCGTCGCGAACCTGATCGATGTCAAATTCATAGCCTGCACCGTCGAGCAGCTCAACATCGTCGCACAGGGTCCTGCGCAGCTTTTCACCGATAAGGCTGTCGAGCGTTTCGGTGTCGTCAAGGCTGCATTCGATGGCCTTGATCTTGTCCTGCCCACGGTGGAATTCACTGAAGGCGAGGATCTCGCGTTTTTCGCGGTCGTAAACACCCTTGAAGTCGATGCCGCAGCCGATGGGCCAGTTCATCGGATATGTGCCGATGCCGAACTCCTGCTCCAACTCCTCCATAAGATCGTAGGGGCTGCGTGCCTCGCGGTCAAGCTTATTTATAAAGGTGAAGATGGGGATATTGCGCATTGCGCATATCTTAAAAAGCTTCCTGGTCTGCGGCTCGATGCCCTTTGCTGCGTCGATGACCATGACTGCGCTGTCGGCAGCCATCAGGGTGCGGTAAGTGTCCTCGGAAAAATCCTGGTGTCCCGGAGTGTCGAGGATGTTTATGCAGTAGCCGTTATACTCAAACTGCATGACCGAAGAGCTTATTGATATTCCGCGCTGCTTTTCAAGCTCCATCCAGTCGGACACCGCGTGACGCGCCGTAGCCTTGCCCTTTACAGAGCCTGCCAGCTGTATAGCCCCACCGTAGAGCAGCAGCTTTTCCGTAAGCGTTGTTTTTGCCGGCGTCAGGGGTGCGATATGATAGCAAACGTTCTGCGCCGTTCGATTTCCTTTCTTATATCAGCCATATACGCTTCTCTCCAAATATTTTTTCACATAGAATAGTATACTATCATATATACGCTGCAAAAGCAAAGCTTTTGTGCATAATAAAACCGGCCAGGCCGGCTGACACAAGAAAACATAAGCTGACAAGAACCGAACCTCTATCGCCTGTCAGCGCGCCCTTCCGGCTATTTTCGCCTTTTTTGCCTTGATGGGCGCCAGCCCACCTGCACCAAAGAAAGCCGAAAATTTCTCGAAAAGCACAGCCGACAGGTGCCTTGCAGTTTTGCCGGAGCAGATTTTTGCTCAGGCAAGGCAAAGCTCGCGGAGAATACTGTCGTATTGTCAAGAGCTTTAACGCAGCGTGGGCGGAAATCTGCCCGTCAAAACCGATAGCGGTTTGGCTCTTGTCAGCTTAAGCCAAAAATGGCGGAGCAAGCACGAATGTCTTCGTTGCGACGGCTTGGTATACACAAAGTATGCCTGCGCCGCCGCGCCTTGACCTCGCACTTGCTCCGTCATTTTTGGTGCTTTGCAGTTTTGAAGCAGAGATTTTTTGTTCCTGCAAGGACAAAGTTGCAGAGCATACCGTCGTATTCTCAAGACTTTGGACGCAGCAGGGGCGAAAAAGATCGTTTCAAAACCGTATGTTTTCTTGTGTCAGCCGGCCTTAATGACCGGTTTTAATCATTTTCGATCACGCTCACGATTTTCGTCGGGGTCGGGTCTAACTTATGCCGTGCGCGGCTTAGAACGATGGCAATCACTATGCCGAGTATCGCAGCGCCGAAGGCCACGGCAATACATACCGATTCACTCAGCGAGAAAGCGGCGGCTATGACATAGCCCAAAATGAGCATAACAAGCGGCAGAACGTAGATCGCAAGCGCGCCCTTCACGACGCCCTTAGTCGGCGTTTCGATCATAACATGCTGGCCGCGATGCGCTCCAATGGGATTCTGCACGACGGATTTCATGAGGTGCTCGTACTTGCACTCGTTGCAGCCGTTGCAGTCGCCACCGCATATGCCGAGCCTCTCGACGACGACCTCGGCAAGCCCGTCATCACGATTCTTTGTTATAATTGCTTCCTGAAACATTAATCATCACCTTTACAAATTATACACCCTATTATCACTTGTAGCAAGTGGGGGTTTATGTTATACTTACAGGTGAAGATAAACAGGAGGTGGCTGCTGTGCCCAGTGTGCTCAACCTTAAAAAATCAAACTGCAAGAATTGTCACAGATGCATAAGAAAATGCCCGGTCAAGTCTATCCGCTTCACGGGGCATCAGGCACATATAATAAGTGACGAGTGCATCCTGTGCGGTCAGTGTTTTGTTGTCTGTCCGCAGGAGGCAAAGGAGATCATTGATGACCGCGAGAGGGTCGGCGTGATGCTTCAGGGCGAAGCGCCCGTGATAGCGAGCTTTGACCCGTCCTTCTATGCCTGCTGGGAGGGCTGCGGAGCAAACTCCGTGCGCAAGGCACTTATAGAGCTTGGCTTCACCGACGCCGAGGAGACCGCCATAGGCGCGACGATAGTAAAGCGCGAATACGAGCGGATGCTGCGAGAGGCAAAGCAGGATGTTATCATAACCTCGGCCTGTGCGTCGCTTAACCTTCTTATTGAAAAGCACTTTCCCGAGCTGCGGCAGTATCTGGCTCCCGTCGTGTCGCCGATGATAGCGCACGCGATGGATATAAAGCGCCGCATGCCGGAGGCGAAGGTAGTTTTCATCGGTCCCTGCGTCGCAAAAAAGCAGGAGTACGAGGGAACGTGCGTTGACGCGGTCCTCACGTTCGAGGAGTTTGACCAGATGCGCATATCCGCCGGCATTGAGATCGAGCACGAATTCGGCGAAAGCTTCCCCGGCAGGGCGCGCAGCTTCCCGGTCACGGGCGGCATAATAAGAAGCATGGATATACCCGACACAGGCTATCAGTGCATTGCGACAAACGGCCCGAAAAACTGCATGAATGCGCTAAACGACCTCCAAAACGGCAATATCCACAAGTGCTTTATCGAGCTTGCCATGTGCGACGGAAGCTGCATAGAAGGCCCCATTATGGAAAAGTACATAAATTCCCCGATCCGGCATATATACTCTGTCTGGAGCAATGTCGGCAAGGAGGATTTCGACGTTCCTCAGCCGGAGCCGGAACAGCTCAGGACGCAGTATATCGGAACCCCGGTGCATAAAAAAACTCCGAGCGAGGACGAGATACGCGAGATATTGTCCAAGCTCGGCAAAAACACAAAGGCCGATGAGCTCAACTGCGGCTCCTGCGGCTATAACACCTGCCGCGACAAGGCTATCGCGATCTACCGCGGCACCGCCGACTACAGCATGTGCCTGCCGTTTATCATGGATAAGGCCGAGCGCTTCAGCACCAAGATACTCAACAATATGCCCAGCGGCGTTGTTGTCGTCAATGAGGATCTTGAGGTGCAGCAGCTAAACCGAACGGCCATGCGCATGCTCAATATAAGCCACGAATCCGACGTTCTGGGCGACAGCGTTGTAAGAGTGCTCGACACGGCACCGTTTTTTACCTGCCTTGAGACGGGCAAAAGCGTCAAAAAGCTGCGCGGATACTTCTCCGATTACGAAAAGTACTTTGAGCAGACCATAGTGTACGACCGCTCGTCAAAGATACTTATCGATATCATCTCCGACGTCACCGAGGAAGAGGAAGAGTCCATGCGCCGCAAGGCTATAAGCCAGAAAACGGCGGAGATCACCAACAACGTCATTGAAAATCAGATGCGCATCGTTCAGGAGATCGCCTCGCTCCTCGGCGAGACTACGGCCGAGACGAAGATCGCCCTGACGAGGCTGAAGGAGTCGCTGAGCCTTGAAGAAGAATAATCTTTGCAGCGAGATAGCGTATATGAGCCTTAACCACGACGGCGAGCAGCTGTGCGGCGACCATGTCGAGATCGTTGAAAACGAAAACTCTACCATCGTCGTCCTTGCCGACGGACTCGGAAGCGGCGTTAAGGCGAAAGCATACTCTCAACGCTCACATCAACGATAATATCCACGATGCTTGCGGCAGGGCTTGATATTCGTGATGCAGTCGAAACTATTGCCGACACGCTGCCGATATGCTCCGAGCGGAAAACGGCGTTTTCGACGTTTACGATAATAAGGCTTGAGGATAATGCCCATGCGGACATAATCCAATATGAAAATCCGAACGTTATACTCATCCGCAATGGAGTGCAGTATGAGTTTCCGCTTTCGACGATGAAGATCGGCGAAAAGACGATATACCGCTCGAGCCTCGAGCTTGCCGACGGAGATATGTTCATTGCGCTCAGCGACGGTATGCTGTACGCAAGCGATAACGGCGTGCTCAACTCATCCTGGGACAGGGACGCGATAGCAAAATTCATGGAGCCGCTGAGCGAATCGGGGCTTACATCGAATGTGCTTGCAAACCTCCTGATGGAGGAGACCAACAAGCTCTACGGCGGAAAGCCCTTTGATGACGCAACGACCTGCATAGTTAAGATCCGCCAGCGCCAGACCGTCAATATAGCCATAGGGCCACCGGAGAATATCAGCGATAACCACCGCATGATGGCGCTGTTTTTCGCAAAAGAGGGCAAGCACATCGTATGCGGAGGAACGACCTCGAAGATCGCCGCGGAATATCTGCACACAACGGTGCAGACGGAATATACCTCGCCAGACCCGGATATACCGCCGATATCGCATGTTCAGGGCATTGATCTTGTCACCGAGGGCATTATAACCGTTGACCGCATTCTGGCCTATTCAAAGGACTATGTGAAGGATAACCGCAGCTTTGAAAAATGGTGCTATAAGAAGGACGGCGCGTCACTTGCGGCACGCATACTTTTTGAGGATGCAACGGATATAAACATGTTCATCGGCCATGCCGCAAACCCGGCGCACGACGGACTGCCCATTAACTTCAACGTCAAAATGCAGATACTCAAGCAGCTTTCAAATAATCTGCAAAAAATGGGCAAGCGCGTGAAAATACACGATTTTTAATGTAAAAACGGCTCTCACAGAGAGCCGTTTTGCTATAGCTATATGAGTATATCGGCTTTGCTGACATTTCCCCAGTCAAACTCGGAAACGAGCTCTGCGGCTGAATGCGGCGAGCCGTCCGAGATTCCTAAAAGCCCGGCGATATAACCGATGATCTCATCGGAAGCGTGCGTTTTCAGAAGTGCCTCGGCGCCAAGCTCGCCGTAGCGCTTTGAAAGCTTCCTGCCGTCGGCACCGACTATAAGAGGAGCGTGATAATATTTCGGCGCATCGCCGCCTAATTCGGAAATGAGCCATATCTGCCGCGCCGTTGACGAAAGCAGATCGCGACCGCGCACGACTCGCGTAACGCCCATATCCATATCGTCAAACGAAACGGCAAGCTGATACGCATAAACGCCGTCAGAGCGCTTTATAATAAAATCACCGCCGTCGGCGAGGTTTTCGGAAAATTTGCCGTAATGCCCGTCGCAAAAGCTTATCGCTTTGTCCGGAACTTTTATCTTCCACGCGGCCTTTCGTCCGGCAGCTTCAAGCTCACGCCGCTCTGAAAGCTCAGGTGCCGGCACTTGCAGCCGGGATCGGCGCGGTGCTCGCCGGGGTGCGGAGCGGAGGCGACGAGCCGCTCGCTGCGGCTGCAATAGCATGGGTAGAGCAGATCCCTATGCAGAAGCAGGTCAAACACCTCATCGTATTTCTCGTTTCTTTGGCTCTGCGAGTAGCCTGCGTCCGGATATCCCTCGTCCCGGTCAAGGCCGAGCGCTTTAAGAGCGTGCATGATGCTCTGTTCGCTTTCCCTGCTGCTGCGGTCGGGGTCGAGATCCTCCATGCGGAATATGAGTCTTCCGCCCACGCTGCGTGCATCGAGCCATGCCAAAAGAGAGGACGATAAATTCCCGATATGCAGCTGCCCGCTCGGACTTGGAGCAAATCTTCCGGTTTGAATGAGCTGTTTATACATAATTGAGCCCCTGAGTATAGTTTAGTACAGACTTGGTACTTATATATAAGCACATTTCGACAAAAAAATAAATATTTTTCTATCTTTTTTCCTGAACATGTGATATAGTAAATGCAAATAATATTGCATACAAGATGCTATGAGAAAGAGGTAACATAATGGCGAGTTCAACAAAAGAGGCATTGGGGAATGCCCTGAAGAAAATGCTGTCGGTAAAACCTATCGACAAAATAACCGTCAAGGACCTTGTTGAGGAGTGCGGCGTAAACCGCCAGACCTTCTATTATCATTTTGATGATGTTTATGATCTGCTCGAGTGGGTGTTTGAAGAGGATACTAACAAGGCTCTTCCGCATGAGATATACTACGATAAGTGGCGCGAAAACGTCATCGAATGGTTTCAGTATCTTCAGGATAACCGCAGCTTCGTTCTGAACATCTTCAATTCGCAGAACCGTTCGTACCTGCTCAGATACTTCAAAGGCCGTCTGCATTACTGTGTGCACAGCTTTGCGGCTATCTGCGCCGAGGGCAAAAACATCGAGTGGTCAGATCTTGAGTTTGTGTGCGAGTTCTATGTCAACGCAGCCATCGGCTGGATATCGCAGTGGTTTGACATGGGCATGCCGCCGCTCGATGATCACGACAAAGAGCGTTATATCAAGATCCTTGACGGCAGCACCGAAAATCTGCTGGCAAGATTCCAGAAAGACTGAAAAGATCGTTAAATTTGGCCTTCCGAGTATTCGGAAGGCCATTTTCTGTTGAAAGATTAATTTTTTCGCGGTATAATATTCTATTATGCACAGCGATAGGAGCGCAAATATGAAAGAGCAAAAAACCAATGTAATGCGTCTGCTTGAGCAGAAGAAAATTAAGTATACGCCGCACGAATATCCGCACGGCGACGATGCCGTTGACGGAGCAACGGTCGCCGCGATATGCGGGCTTGACCCGTCGCAGGTGTTCAAAACTCTTGTTGCGCGCGGCGCGAGCAAGAGTATATATGTCTTTGACGTTCCAGTTACAGGCGAGCTTGACCTCAAAAAGGCCGCAAAGGCGGCAGGGGAGAAGTCGATAGCAATGATCCACGTCAGCGAGATCAATGCGCTCACGGGGTATATCCGCGGCGGCTGCTCGCCGATAGGCATGAAAAAGCAGTACAAGACCTTTATAGACATAAGCGCGCAGGATAAAGAAACGATAATGGTCAGCGCAGGCAAGATCGGCTATCAGGTCGAGCTTGACCCAAACGCGCTTGTGGATATGATACGCGCAAAATTTGCAGATCTGGTAAGCGAAAATGAATGATTATATAAAAATTAAGGGCGCAAGAGCCAATAACCTGAAAAATGTTGATATCGAGATACCGAGAAACAAGCTCGTCGTTATGACCGGCGTTTCCGGCAGCGGTAAATCAAGCCTTGCGTTCGATACCATTTATGCCGAAGGCCAGCGCCGCTATGTCGAGAGCCTGTCGTCCTATGCTCGGCAGTTCCTCGGCCAGATGGATAAGCCCGATCTTGACTACATTCAGGGCCTTTCCCCGGCAATATCCATCGATCAGAAAACCGGCTCGCGCAATCCGCGCTCGACCGTCGGCACGGTAACGGAATTATACGACTATATGCGTCTTCTCTGGGCGCGCATAGGCAAGCCCCACTGCCCCAAGTGCGGCAAGGAGATCCGGCAGCAGACGATAGATCAGATAATCGACCAGCTCATGCTGCTTCCCGAGGGAACAAAGCTCATGATACTTGCGCCGGTCGTTCGTGCGCGCAAGGGCGAGTATGTCAAGGTGTTCGAGGATGCGCGCCGCTCGGGCTATGTCCGCGTACGCGTTGACGGCAGCATGTACGAGCTTTCCGAGGAGATCAAGCTCGATAAGAACAAAAAGCACACCATCGAGGTCGTTGTCGATCGCGTTGTTATAAAGGACGGTATCATGCGCCGTCTTGCCGATTCCGTGGAAACGGCGGCCTCACTTGCAAACGGCCTCGTCATTGCCGACGTTGTCAGCGAAAACCGGCAGATACTCTTCTCGCAGAACTATGCCTGCCCCGACTGCGGCATATCCATCGAAGAGCTGACTCCGCGCATGTTCTCGTTCAACACGCCTTACGGCGCATGCCCCAAGTGCGACGGGCTGGGAATGCAGCTTCTTGTCGATCCGGATCTCATCATCCCCGATGACAGCCTGAGCATCAACGGCGGAGCCATAAAAGCCACCGGTTGGGGCTCGGGCGCAGACTCCATTGCGGCAATGTATTATAACGCGCTTGCCGAAAAATACGGCTTTACGCTCGATACGCCCATATCCGAACTGCCCGATGGCGTGAAGGACATTCTCCTTTACGGCAGCAAGGGCGAAAAGCTTGACCTCAGCTACGAGCGTGAGCGGAAAAACAGCTCGTTTGCAGGCAAATTCTCGCCCGTTCGAGGGTATATGCAAAAACCTTGAGCGCCGGTATTTCGAGACGCAAAGCCCTGCCATGCGCGCCGAGATAGAAGAGTGCATGTCCGAGGTCACCTGCCCGGAATGCCATGGTCAGCGCCTGCGCAAGGAGGCGCTTGCCGTCACGGTCGGCGGCATTAACATAGCGCGCATGGGCGACATGTCCGTGACCGAAGCGATAGAATTTGTCGAGTCGCTCGAGCTTAGCGAAAAGGAGCATATAATTGCCGACAGGATCCTTAAAGAGATAAAAGCGCGACTCGGCTTTCTCAAAAATGTCGGACTTCAGTATCTCAGCCTCTCGCGCGGCGCGGCGACGCTCTCGGGCGGCGAGAGCCAGCGCATAAGGCTTGCAACGCAGATCGGCGCTGCGCTCACGGGTGTGCTGTATATCCTCGATGAGCCGAGCATCGGCCTGCACCAGCGCGATAACGAGAAGCTTTTGAAAACGCTTGAGGATCTGCGCGATCTCGGCAATACGCTCATAGTCGTCGAGCACGATGAGGACACCATGCGCGCCGCCGATTACATCGTTGATATAGGCCCCGGAGCGGGCGTTCACGGCGGTAATGTCGTCGCGGCAGGAACGGTCGAGGATATCTGTGCCTGCCCGGACTCGCTCACCGGCCAGTACCTGAGCGGAAAGAGGAAAATCCCCGTTCCGGCCGAGCGCCGCAAGACCGATAAGGGCTTTATACAAATAAGCGGTGCGGCCGAGCACAACCTTAAAACGTTGATATAGATATCCCCAAGGGCGTTATAACCTGCGTCACCGGTGTTTCCGGCAGCGGCAAATCGAGCCTTGTAAACGAGATACTGTACAAAACGCTTGCACTCAAGAAAAACCGCGCAAAGGTAAAGCCCGGCAAGTGCGCCGGAATAAGCGGCATTGATGATATCGACAAGGTCATTGACATTGACCAAAGCCCTATCGGCAGAACGCCGCGCTCAAACCCGGCGACGTATACAGGGCTGTTTAACGATATCCGCGAGCTTTTTGCCTCCACCGAGGACGCAAGACTGCGCGGCTATAACTCCGGGCGATTTTCCTTTAACGTCAAGGGCGGCAGATGCGAGGCCTGCAAGGGCGACGGTGTGCAGAAGATAGAAATGCACTTTCTGCCGGATGTGTATGTACCCTGTGACGTGTGCAAGGGCAAGCGCTACAACCGCGAAACGCTGGAGGTCCGCTACAAGGGCAAGAACATTAACGACGTTCTCAACATGACTGTTGAGGAGGCCTGCACTTTTTTTGAAAACCTCCCGAAGCTCAAAACAAAGCTCGATACGCTTTATGAGGTCGGCCTCGGCTATGTCACGCTCGGTCAGTCGAGCACGACGCTCTCCGGCGGCGAGGCTCAGCGTGTGAAGCTTGCAACCGAGCTTTCGCGCCGCAGCACAGGCTCAACGGTGTATATCCTCGACGAGCCGACCACCGGCCTGCATATGGCCGACGTTCACAAGCTCATAGGCATAATCGACAGGCTTGCCGACGCCGGAAACACCGTCGTTATAATCGAGCATAACCTCGATGTTATCAAAACGGCCGACTATATAATCGACCTCGGACCCGAGGGCGGCGACGGCGGCGGAACGCTCGTGTTTGCAGGCACTCCCGAGGAATGCGCCGCCTGCACGGACAGCTACACGGGGCAGTTTCTCAAGAAAATGCTTTAACACATCCGCGCCTTTCCCGTAAAATGAAACGGGAGGGGATCGCATGACGGTATACATAGCCGTGGGCTTTGCCGCGGCAGCGGTGCTGTGGCTGATAATTTGGTCTGTAAAGGGACTTCTGCTCACGCCGGTTAAGCTCGGCAGGAGCACAAGAGCAAGCGTGCTGCTGACGGTGAGCGGAGCCGAGCCGATGCTGGAGTACACTCTGCGCAGTCTTGTGTGGCTGCGCGAAAACGGAACGCTGAAAGCGGAGATAGACATAAAAGCAATTGACACGGACGACGAAACGCGCAGCATTCTGCGACGCTTTGAGGCACAGTACAGATTCGTAAACTACACAGAGGAAATAAGTGACGATGCAGGAATTAAGCGAAATTAACGGAACGGTTGCCGCCGTTATATTCAGAAACGACGAAAACGGCTACGGCGTTGTGAAGCTCGAGCTTGATAACGGCGAGACGACCACGGCGGTCGGCTGCCTGCCGTATGTCGCCCCGGGCGAAATGATATCGGCAGAAGGCTCATGGATGACCCATGCGCAGCACGGCAGGCAGTTCAAGATCGAGCAGTGCAGCCGCATGCTGCCGACCTCGGCCGAGGCAATCTACGAGTACCTTGCCGGCGGCACCGTGCGCGGCGTCGGGCCGGCAACGGCGGCAATGATAGTTGACCGCTTCGGCGACAAGGCGCTGGACGTTCTGGAGATGCAGCCGGATAAGCTTGCCGAAATTAAGGGCATAAGTGCATCCAAGGCAAAGGACATAAGCGCAGGCTTCAAAAAGCAGGCCGGCGTGCGAAGACTTACCGAGTTTTTGTGCTCCTACGGTATCCAGCCGATATTCGCCCTGCGCATGTTCAAATTTTACGGTAATTCCGCAATAGAGGTCGTTCACGAAAATCCGTATATACTCGCATCGTCACACATCGGTGCGAGCTTTGCCGAGGCAGACTCCCTGGCGCTCGCCCTCGGCCTTGACGGCGACAGCTTAAACCGCGTATGCGCCGCCGTTGTTTTTGAGCTTGTGCATAACTCCGGAAACGGGCATTGCTTTGTTCCGCGCGGAAAGCTCACGGCGGCAACCTCGCAGCTGATAGGCGTTGCACAGGACCTTGCTGAGGATGCGGTAGATAAGCTTTGCGAGACAGGCGAGATAGTCTGCTGCACCGTCGCAGGGCTTGACGCCTGCTATCTTTCGCACCTTTACGAGGCCGAGACTTATACCGCCGACAGGATCAAAGCCATGTGCCGCGCAAAGGACGGCGGCAGGGTGAACATTGACGCGCTTATCGACCGCCTTGAAACGGCAAACGGCATTAAATATGCCCCCATGCAGCGCGAGGCGATAGCTCTGGCGGCCAAAAACCGCATGCTTGTCATAACCGGCGGACCCGGTACGGGAAAAACGACCATACTCAAAGCCGTGCTTGCCATGTACGACGAGCTTGAGCTTGAAACATACCTTGCAGCCCCCACCGGGCGCGCGGCAAAGCGCATGAGTGAGCTGTGCGGCATGGAGGCCTCCACCATCCACCGCATGCTCGGCGCGAAAATGTCCGAGGACGGCGAGACGGTCGTTTTCGGCAAGGACGAGGAGGATAAGCTCGCCTGCGACGCGCTTATCATTGACGAGTGCTCGATGGTTGACATAACGCTCATGCACGCCATACTCAAGGCACTAAAATCCGATTGCCGCATACTCCTTGTGGGCGACGCCGACCAGCTCCCGTCGGTCGGCCCCGGCAACGTTTTTTCGGATATCATCCGCAGCGGCGTTGTTCCGACCGTGCGCCTGACGGAAATTTTCCGCCAGAAGGCCGACAGCCGCATTGTGCGCAACGCGCACATGATAAACAGGGGAGAGCACCCCGACTTCAACGAAAACAGCGGTGATTTCTTCCGCCTCAGGCGCATGCAGGGCGGCTCCTGCGTTGAAACGATTGTGGAACTGTGCAAGCGCCGTCTGCCGGAGAATATGAAGATACCCTCCAATCAGATCCAGGTGCTTTCGCCCAGCCGCAAGGGTGAAACGGGAACTGCAAACCTCAATAAATGCCTCCAGGCCGCGCTCAATCCGCCCGATGAGAGCAAAAAGGAAAAGCTTTTCGGCGAGACAGTGTTCCGCACCGGCGACAGGGTCATTCAGATAAAAAACAACTACGATATCGTGTGGAAGGACAAGCTCGGCAAAAGCGGCATGGGCGTGTACAACGGCGATATCGGAACGATCGTGGAGATCGACACGGCCTCGGAATATCTCAAGGTCGATTACGAGGACAAGATCGCACTTTACGGCTTTGAGATGCTAAACGAGCTTGAGCATGCCTGGGCGCTTACGGTGCACAAGTCGCAGGGCAGCGAATACCGCGCCGTGATACTTTCGCTCAACCCCGTTGCCCAGATGCTGCTTACGCGCGGTGTGCTCTACACGGCGGTCACGCGCGCAAAGGAGCTGCTCATCATGGTCGGCGACGACAACGTTGCCCACAGAATGATAGACAATCACAAGCAGTCGCGCAGATACAGTGCGCTGAGGATCAGACTTGCCGATGAAAATACTTGATCTGATCGCCCACCTGCTGTATCCGTGGAAATGTGTTTTCTGCGAAAGCGTCCTGAAGGATACGGACATATGTCACGAATGCGAGAAAAAGCTGCCGTATACGGTGGGCGACAGTGTGGCGCAGAAGTTCCCGTTTATAGATAAATGCGTCTCGCCGCTTTATTATAAGGATAAAGTGCGCACCTCCGTTCACCGCTACAAATTCGGCGGCTGCCCGGCCTACAGCCGGCGTTACGGGATCCTTATGTCCGATTGCGTCGAAAATAATCTTGATTGCCGCAGTATTGATGTGATATCATGGATACCGCTGAGCAAAAAGCGCCTGCGCCAAAGAGGCTACGATCAGGCGCGGCTCATTGCCGAGGAGATATCGTCAAAAACGGGGCTGCCATGCCGTCAGCTGCTGCAAAAGGTGAAAAATAACAGCGCGCAGTCGCTCACGCGCGACGCAAAGCAGCGCCGTGAAAACGTCGCCGGAGTGTACGCTATGTGTGGGCAGACGGATGTTTCCGGCCTGCGCATCCTGCTCGTTGACGATGTTGTGACCACCGGTGCAACAATGAGCGAGGCAGCAAGGATCCTGCGCAAGGCAGGCGCAAAAGCGGTTTATGGCGCTGCTCTTGCGCGGCATGAAGATTAGCATAATTGGATAGAATTATAGAAAAACTCAGCCGCGAGGCATTTTCGCGGCGGATCGGAGCATTTTATGGTCATATACGAAAGAGATATAGCAGTTGATATGGGAACATCGAACACACTTGTTTTCTCGCAGGGCAAGGGACTTGTTCTGCGCGAGCCTACGGTCGTTGCGGTCGATAAGGTAAAGGACAAAATGCTCAAAATAGGCGAGGAGGCGAAAAAAACGCTTGGCCGCACCCCGGCAAACGTTATCGCTATCCACCCGATAAGAGCGGGCGTTATCTCCGATTACGATATGTCCGCGCTCATGCTGCGTGAGCTTGTCAGCAGAATAACCTCGTTCAGCCTGTTCAAGCCGAGGATACTCATGTGCGTTCCCAGCAGCATAACCGGCGTTGAAGAGCGCGCGGTGATCGATGCTGCGATCGAGGCCGGTGCGCGCAGAGTGTATCTTGTCGAGACCGCTGTTGCGACGGCTATCGGCGCCGGCGTTGACATCAAAAAGCCCGACGGACACATGGTCGTGGATATCGGCGGCGGCACGACCGAGATCGCGGTCGTCTCCATGGGCGGCGTTGCCGAGTGCGAGTCCATAAAAACCGCGGGCAGCACCTTTGACGAGGCGATAATCCGCTATATCAAGAAAAAGCACAATATGCTCATCGGCGCAATGACCGCCGAAGATGTGAAGATAAACATCGGCGGCGTGTATCCGCGCTCGGATGCGCCCGAGAGCATGGAGGTCAAGGGTCGCGATCTTATCAAGGGCCTGCCCAAAACGGTCAGCGTCACTGCTGAGGAGCTTGTCGATGTTCTGCGCGAGCCTGCGCGACTGATCCTCGAAAATGTCCACGCCGTGCTTGAGCGCACGCCGCCCGAGCTTATCGGCGACCTCGGCGTACGGCATGATCCTCTCCGGCGGCGGCAGCCTGCTGTACGGTATCGACCGCATGATAGAGGACAGCACGCATATAAGAACCATGATCGTTGACGATCCTCTCGCCTGCGCCGCCCACGGCGCCGGAAAGCTGCTCACAAAGCTCGACTCCATGCAGGACGGTATGATGAACTTCCTGCGCAACCGCGAAATGAGGAATTGAATGTAGATCTTTAATGCCCACGATTGTGCTATTAGTACAATCGTGGGCAAATTTTATGTACTTTTACTCTGCATAAATGACAAAGTGCACAAGAGATGGCGTAACTATTTATTAACTATGACTATTTAAGAATTGCGTGATATGTGATATAATACATATTGAAGAGGGCGATTGACGGTCGCTGTCCCACCTGTCGGCTCGAAAGTGCCGCGTTGCGACCTTCAATTTGGGAGAATATGCCCCGCAAAATACAAACGCACCGCACGGTTATCCCCCGTGCGGTGCAACTTTTTTGCCCTTTTTAACTCTCAAAACTATCAAAAGGTGTACTTTTTGATAGTAAACCTCTTGCACGAAAAATGAGCTTGGAGGTGCTAACGACTGGCAAAAATGCAAGTATTTTTAGACAAATAGATGGTAGAGTGTTGCATTTCTGTGAATACTCTGCTATCATGATATATAATGACAGTATGTATCAAAAATCACAATTTTTATACATGCTTATGTAAAAATTGAAATTTTGGGAGGAAAAGATGAAAAAACAAGTATTAAGCCTGCTGCTTGTGATGCTTATGGTCGTGAGTCTGGTGCCTACAGGGATGATACAGGCAAATGCTGAAAGCTTTCAGCCAAGACTTTCGATGACACCGGAGAATGCACCGTCGTACTACACTACATTAAATCCGTACTATACATCAGGATATGGTATGCCAAATTGTACATGCTATGCTTATGGCAGAGCTTACGAAATACTTGGAAAAAAACCGAATCTTAGCCTGGGGAACGCACAAGAGTGGTGGGACTATAATAAGAGAAATAATTATTACCCGTCTGGCAAAACACCGGCTCTTGGTGCGATAGCGTGCTGGAAAAGCGCATCAGGGACTATTGGTCATGTGGCCGTCGTTGAGGCTATAAACGGCGATACTGTGACTACATCTGAATCGGGATGGAATTATAAGTATTTTTGGACGACTAAGAGGAGTGCTTCGAGTTCGAATTTTAGCAGTTCGGAAGGGTATACGTTTCAGGGCTTTATATACATATTAGGAAATGGAACATCCGGGGGGGCAAACGCCAAGCATATCTGTAAAAGAAAGAATAGCGCACAAATACAATATTACAGTTCCTGCTAATTATCTTCTCAAGAACTATACGTCTGAGCTTGACATGAACGCTAATAGTAAAAACAATGTTGAGAAGCAGAGCAGTTCCTATACTATTCGCAGCACGGAGCGAGTAATTCTTTCAAATGGTACTGTTCGTTATAAATGGAAATCGGGGGATACGCCGCCTAAGACGCTTTGGTTTAACTATGATTCTTCAGCTATGAGCGTAACTGCAATGCATGATTATAGTGATAGCGTTGTAAAGGAGCCAACTTGCACTGAGCAAGGGTATACAACCTATTACTGTAAATGTGGTGAAAGGTATGTTGGAAATTATGTGCCAGCGAAAGGGCATACTCCAATGGCTGTGGGTTCGGGGACTGAGGCAACTTGTACCGAGCCAGGCTATACTGCATTAATAATGTGCGAGGTATGTTCTGCAACGCTATATGATTCACCAACAAGAATTCCGCCTAAAGGACATGAGTATAAATACGGTAAATGTATTCGCTGTGGAGAAGCCGACCCTGATTATATACCGCCAGCTCCAACAAACTTTGATGATGTGTCTCCCACATCTTACTGCTATGATGCTGTTCAGTGGGCCGTCGAACATGAGGTTACTAAAGGTGTGAGCGCAAATAGATTTGCTCCCAATAATGGATGCACACGCGCTCAAGTTGTAACTCTTATGTGGCGTGCAGCAGGAGCACCGGATTTTATGGCAAAAATTGATTTTGATGACGTGGATAATGATGCTTATTATTATGATGGAGTAAAGTGGGCGGTTTCATATGGAATATCAAAAGGAACAAGCGAGAGGACATTTTCGCCGGATGATTTGTGCACACGCGGCCAAGTAGTGACGTTCCTTTGGCGAGCTGCAGGTAAGCCAATTGTTGATGAAACGATTAATTTTGTTGATGTGTCTCCAAACTCGTATTGCTACAACGCCATGCAGTGGGCGGTAGCAAACGGCATAACCAAGGGAACCGATACGACGCACTTCTCCCCGAACGCGACCTGCACTCGCGGCCAGGTCGTAACATTCCTGTACAGAGCACAGTAAATAAAAAATAGCACCCCTCGGGGTGCTATTTTTGACTTTATTACTCTTCCCAGTTGTGCCACACGTTCTGCACGTCGTCGTTATCCTCGAACATGTCGAGCATTTTCTGCATGTTCTTGATATCGTCCTCGTTGGTGAGCTTTATGTAGCCGTTCTGGGGCAGCATTTCGACCTGAGCAGACAGGAGCTTGTATCCGGCCGCGCTGATCTTCTCGGCAACGGGGGAAACATCGTCGGGAGCGGTGTAGACAACGAAGGTCTCGCCGTCGGGCTCAAAATCGTCAGCGCCCGCATCGAGAACTTCCATCATCACATCGTCCTCGTCAAGCTCTTCATCCTCGTTGTCGATGACGATGACGCCCTTCTTATCGAACGACCAGGAAACGCAGTTTGCAGCGCCCATGTTTCCGCCGTACTTATCGAAGTAGTGGCGGATCTCGCCCGCCGTGCGGTTGCGGTTATCGGTCATGGTCTCGACAATGACTGCAACGCCGGAGGGGCCGTAGCCTTCATAGACGATCTTCTCATAGTTATCGGTGTTGCCGGCGCCCAGCGCCTTGTCGATCGTGCGCTTTATGTTATCGTTGGGCATGTTCGCGGCCTTCGCCTTGGTTATTACCGCGGCCAGACGCGAGTTGTTGTTGGGATCGCCGCTGCCGCCCTCTTTAACGGCAACGATCATTTCACGGGCGATCTTTGTGAAAGCCTGCGCACGCTTTGCGTCGGCTGCGCCCTTAGTTCTGTATATTATGCCATTTGGAATGTCCGGACATATAAAACAGCTCCTCTAATAGTATTATTGCGAATTAACGGCAATTATTTTACCACAATTCCTTGCCCATTACAAGGGCAAATTACCTGATTTCGCGGCACTCAAGGTAGTAGCGCTTATCGTTGCCGTGGCCGATGGAAAAGCTTTTCTTCGGGAACGGGCCGCTTTTCATGACGGATGAAAACAGCTCCGATTTTTCCATGCGCGGCAGGAGAATGCCGGCGCAGCCGAAGCGCTGCGACATTTCAACGCACTCGCAGTCGCCGTGGATATAGTCGATATATCCGCCGTGGCGCTCGGTGAATGCCTTGCAGAAGTCCTCGCATTTTCCGATAAGCTCGCCGATCGTAAGCCCCGATATATTAAGCCGCTCGATGCCCTCGCCGGTGACAAGATCAATGCTCCGGCCTTCGCCGATATTATCGGCGAAAAGGCCTTGGCCTCGGCAAAAAAGGTCTCCGGCTCCGTGTCGAACACGACCTTGTGTATAGGCTCAAAGGTAATTGCCGCATCGTGGATGTTAACAAGCTCGGCAAGCGCATAGCGCGCCGGGGCGGTTTCGTGCTCCGACTCCGGCAGCGTTTTTTTGACCTCTTCCCAGTGCCGCTTTGCGGCGGCAAGGCTGTGATTTCCGTCGCCCATGGCAAAGACTATCGCGTTATCCGCCGAGCCGTACTTGCGCTGCAAAACGGCTTCGTCGCCGAGCTTTTCGGCAGCCTTTGCAAGCTTTTCGGTGTCGGCTACGAGCCAGCCGGTGATGCTGCCGCCGTCCTGCATCAGCTCAAAGTCATAGACCTTTTCGCCTTTCGTGACGGAGGAGAAAACGATGTTATCCGCATCATCCATGAATATCATGATGTGCGGCATCTCAAGCGGCGCGTTGCGGCGGATACGGATGCGCGGCGGCAGCCTGTCCTCAACGGTGTGCTCGGTAGCGCGTATCGGGCTGTGCGTACCCTCGACCCAGTCATAGGCCTCAAGATCGAACATGCCCATTATGCCGCGGCGCACCGCACCGCTTTTGAGCGTGCGCTCAAGGTAAATATAGCTGTTGCGGTATGTTTTGAAAACGCCCTCGTCGATATAGCGCTGCATCGCTGCGTTTATCTTAACGCTTTCGGCTTCGGGGTCCTTTAAGCCAAGCTCGGCCTCGGGCAGCATCATATGAAGCGTTGACGGAGCATCGCCGACTATGCTGCGCACCTGCTGCCAGTATTCCGGCTCGGATGTGAACTGATCGCAGGCAACGACGCTCCAGCGATGCATGTCACAGCTCGGCAGCATTATATCCGCCGGTTTGAATATCTTCATATCACAGCACCTCCAGTGCGATCTGCGTCCATGTTTCCATACTGTCGTAATTATCTTTCAGCTCGGCCTTGGTCATCCACAGACCCTCGAGCTTTTCGGTCTCCTTAACGGAGACCTCGCCCTCGACGGGGAGGGTAAAGCATGCGCCGAGGTGAACGCTGCCGACGGCGTTCGAGTCGTCGTTTATAAATCCGCAGGGGCTAAGCTCGCCGTGCTTGTCAAGCTCGACCTCCTCATGGATCTCGCGCCAAAGACCACGCATGAGAAGATCGCCCTGCTCGTCAACGGGGTTTATATGTCCGCCGATGCCGATAGAAATTTTGCCGTGCAGGCGCGCCTCTCCGCCCTTGTTGAGCCTGCGCGTGACGAAAACTTCATCGCCGCGGCGCAGTATAACGTAGGGGATTATCTGCTTATAGTCCGGACGCTGCTCGGCCTCGGGACGCGGCATGAACTCATGCTCGGCTTTTATGATCTCAAAGAGCTCATTGGGGTGATCGGTTATAAGGCCGTTTCTGCCGGATATGTATTGTTCGATTTTTTTGCGCTCTACAACTAATACCTGTTCCATTATTCTTCCCACTTTGCTGCTCTTTCAACTGCGCGCAGCCACTTTTTGTGCAGCGCGGTCGCTTCCTCGGCCTCCATCTGGGGCGTAAACACACGGTCAGATTCGCGGATATCGGCAATGTCGCCGATGTCCTTCCACACGCCGACTGCAAGTCCTGCAAGAAATGCCGCGCCGAATGCCGTAGTCTCGACCATTTTGGGGCGGTCAATGGGCTTGCGGAGAATATCCGACTGGAACTGCATCATAAAATTGTTTACAGATGCGCCGCCGTCAACGCGCAGAACACTCAGCGGTTCGCCGGCGTCTTTCTCCATTGCGTCTAGCAGATCCTTGACCTGATAGGCGATCCCCTCGAGTGCCGCGCGGACGATATGCGCCTTAGTTGAGCCTCGAGTCAGGCCGACTATCGCACCGCGCGCGTACATATCCCAGCGCGGTGCGCCAAGACCGGTGAACGCCGAAACGAGATACACGCCGCCGTTATCGGGAACGGAGGTGGCAAGCGTTTCGCACTCGGAGCTTGTGCTCAAAAGCCCGACCTCGTCGCGCAGCCACTGAATGGAGCTGCCGGCGTTGAATACGCTGCCCTCAAGCGCATAGGTGGTTTTGCCGCCGATCGACCAGGCAACGCTCGTAACAAGGCCGCTTGCGCTGCGAACGGACTGGCTTCCGGTGTTAAGGAGAGTAAAGCAGCCTGTTCCGTAGGTGTTCTTGGCCTGACCCTTTTCGATGCAGCCCTGGCCGATGAGCGCTGCCGCCTGGTCGCCTGCGCTGCCGCAAACGGGAACGCCTGCAAGCATCTCAAGCCCGGTTATTCCGGGTGCGACCTTGCCGTAGATCATCGAGGACGGTACGGGCGTCGGGAGCATCGACATGGGGATGCCGAGCTTTTCGCAAAGGATCTCGTCCCATTTGAGCTCGTTTATGTCAAACAGCATCGTGCGCGAGCAGTTGGAGTAGTCGGAAACATGCGCCTTGCCGCCGGTGAGGTTCCAGATAAGCCACGAATCAACGTTGCCGAACAGCAGCTCGCCGCGCTCGGCGCGCTCGCGCGCACCCTCGACGTTGTCGAGTATCCACTTTATTTTCGTGCCTGAAAAATATGCGTCTATGAGAAGGCCGGTTTTGTCGCGGACATAGTCGCCGATGCCGTCGGCCGCGAGCTTATCGCAGATAGGAGCCGTGCGCCTGCACTGCCAGACGATGGCGTTATACACGGGCTTGCCTGTGTTTTTATCCCAAACGATCGTAGTCTCACGCTGGTTTGTTATGCCTATGCCGGCTATGTCCGTAGGGGAAAGCTCGCTTTTTTCAAACGCCTCGGCGAGGGCGCGCAGCTGAGTTTCCAGTATCACCATCGGGTCGTGTTCGACCCAGCCGGGCTTGGGATATATCTGTGGAAAAGGATACTGCGCTATAGTTACAGGCTTACCCTTTGCATCAAAAATTATCGCTCTTGAGCTGGTCGTTCCCTGATCGAGTGCGACAACATAACCGTTCATATGATTACCTCCATACTGATTTTGCTAATTCCGTTGCATTTTGCTGCAAGTATGCTATAATTCATATAATAACATATACGGAGGTCGTTTTCCATGCCTAGTTTCAATGATTTTTATTTTAATTCAAGCACGGGCAAAAACCGCATCCATGTTCGCAGATGTGTTCCCGACGGGCAGGTGCGAGCGGTCGTGCAGATAATGCACGGTATTGCCGAGCACATAAGCCGCTATGATGATTTTATGGCGTTTCTTGCGTCTAACGGTTTCGTTGCCGGTACAGACCATCTCGGCCACGGTCAGAGCATTGAAAAGCCCGAGCAGATGGGCTTTTTCGCCGAGAAAAACGGTTGGGATTATATCATAAAGGACGAGGAGATACTTCGTCTTGCAATGAAGCAGACCTATCCGAACGTTCCGTTTGTCCTGTTCGGACACAGCATGGGCAGCTTCATGGCGCGCACGCATCTTATCCGCTATCCCGGCGGCTTTGACGCTGCGATAATAAGCGGCACTGGCAATCAGGGCGCAGCACTCGTAAACGGCGGCCTTTTCATGGGAAATCTCGTCACGGCTCTCAAGGGCGCGCATCATTACAGCAAGTTCCTCAATAACCTCGCCTTCGGAAGCTATAATAAGATATATGAAAATCCGCGCACCGAGTATGATTGGCTCACGCGCGACACTGACGTTGTTGATAAATACATTGCCGATCCGCTTTGCGGCTTTATACCGACATGCAGCCTGTTCAGGGATATGATGACCGGAGTTATGTTCATTACAAACGTCAACAATCTCAAGTCGATGAAGAAGGATATGCCGGTTTACTTTATGTCCGGCGATAAGGATCCCGTCGGGGAATGCGGCAAGGGCGTAAAGCTTGCGTATGAAAACTTCAAAAAAGCCGGCATGAAGGACGTTTCCATAAAGCTGTATAAGGACGGCCGCCACGAAATGCTCAACGAGATAAACAAGGCTGAAGTCTATGCCGATATCCTCGCTTGGATAAACAGCAGGATCTGATATTTTATTATAATTAATATGCAAACACCGCACGGTCATTTTCCGTGCGGTGTGTTTTTTACTTTCTGCGTCTGTTTCTGCGCTTTCTGATCTTCCTCGGATCGGGGATTAGCACGCCCACTGCAACATAGCCTATAACAAACAGCAGTATGACTGATATAACAAGAACAACACTTTCAATGTCCATAACGGCACCTCATCTCTTGGTCCAAAGCTGCGGCGACAGCAGCAGAAGCAGGGGGTATATCTCAAGCCTGCCGAGAAGCATGGCAAATGACAGAACAAGCTTTGAAAACGCCGAATAATCGGCATAACTCAGGCTCGGGCCGACTTGCCCGAAGCCGGGGCCAATGTTGTTCACGCAGCTCACGGTAGCCGAGAAATTGGTCTCTATCCCGAACGGCTCAAAGCTTATGAGCAAAAACACGGCTCCGATAACCGCAATATACAGTGCAAAGTAAGAAAGAATCTGCCTTTCGCCCTGTGCGTCAACGCGTCGGCCGTTTAAAATGACTGTGCTTACCTCGCGCGGACGCAGAGCGTGACGCAGGTCGTTGCGCGCTATCTGCGCAAGCACTGTAACGCGGCTCATTTTAAGACCGCCTGCCGTTGAACCCATGCAGCCGCCGAAGAACATGAGAATGAGCAAAACGGCCTTGGCAAGACTCGGCCAGGCATCAAAATCCGCGGTGGCGTAGCCTGTCGTCGTGACGATGGAGGATACCTGAAAAGCGGAAAGCCTGACTGCGTCGGCGATGCTGCCGTACAGGGGCATGATGCTCAGCACGATGATTATCATTGCTGCAAGGCTTATGCCCAGGTAGCATTTAAGCTCGTTTGATTTGAGCACCTCGCGCCATCTTTTGATAAGCAGCAGATAGTACATGTTAAAGCTCACGCCAAACAGCAGCATAAACACGGTTATCACCCATTGACAGAAGTGTGAGTACGATGCGATGCTGTCGGCCTTTATTCCGAAGCCTCCCGTGCCGGCTGTGCCGAGCGCGTGAACAATGCTGTCAAACAGCGGCATGCCGCCGCACAAAAGGAGTACGGTCTCGAGCACGGTAAGGGCAAGGTATATGTAATACAGGATCTTTGCCGTTCCGCTTGCCCTGGGAGTGAGCTTATCCACATTGTGCCCCGGCATTTCAGCGCGAAGAATGTTCACCGAGCGCTCGGGCGTTTTTTCCATGACGGCCATTATGAACACAAGCACACCCATGCCGCCGACCCAATGCGTGAAGCTGCGCCAGAACAACAGACCGTGGCTGAGCGCTTCAACATCCGTGAGGATAGATGCGCCCGTTGTCGTAAAGCCGGAAACGGTTTCGAAGAACGCATCTATAAACGAAGGTATACTGCCGCTTATGACAAACGGCAGAGCGCCGAACAGCGATATTCCGATCCACGACAGAGCCACTATCGCAAGCCCGTCGCGAGTGTACAGATTTTTGCTGTCACTGCGGCAGAAAACTTGAGGGCGGCCCCCACAGCGGCAGCCGCAGCAGCCGATATCACAAAAGAAAGCGAGCAGCTTTCGCCGTAGATAAGCGAAACGGCAAGCGGAAGCAGCATAAGTGCGGCTTCCAGAAGAAGCACTCTTCCTACTGTATGAAAAACGAGCTTTATCTTCATTTTGCTATCACATCCGAAAGATCGTACAGCTTTCTGCCGGCGGCGATTATTATAACGCGGTCGTCGGGCAGTATAACGTCGTCGCCGCATGGGATGATGTTTTTGCCGCCGCGGATTATTCCTGCCAGCAGAATGTCGGGCTTGAGGTCAAGCTGTTTTACGGGAATGCCCGTGTAGCCGAAATCCGGAGAAACGATAAACTCAAGCGCCTCGACCTTGCCGTTCATGAGGCTGTAGAGCGTTTCGACCCTGCTGCCCATGGAGTTTTGCAGCGCGCGGGCGTATCTTAAAAGAACATCGGCGGTTATATGCTTTGGCGATACGGTGCATTCAACGCCCAGATGCTCCGAAAGCTCATGGTAGGCGTCCTGATTGAGCTTGGCGATGACCTTCGGCACACCGCGGTCGAGCGCATAGTACGAAAGCAGCAGATTTTCCTCGTCCATTCCGGTGAGTGCCACGAAAGCATCGGCGCCGTCAAGCCCCTCCTCATCAAGAAGCTCGTGCTGCGAACCGTCGCCGTGAATGACAACAGCGCTGCCGCCGAGTGCGGCGGATATATCATCGCAGCGCTTTGCATCCTTTTCGATTATTTTTACGCCGTTTCCGCTGCGGATAAGCTCATCGCTCAAATATTCCGCTATGCGGCTTGCACCGAGCAGCATCACGTGCTTTGTGCGCTTTTGCAGTATGCCCATGTTGCCGAGCAGCTTCTGCATATCCTCGGGCGCGGCTATAAGGCCGAGTTTATCTCCTGCACGCAGAACAAAGCTTCCGCGAGGAATGTACGCGGTCTTGTCACGCAGCACTGCGCACACAAGAAATGATGCCCCGCTTTTTGCTCTCAGCGCCGAAAGCTCAACTCCATCGAGCGCAGAGCCGGGTTTGACGCTCATTTCGGCCATCTCAAAGCGGCTTCGCGTAAAGCTCTCGGATTTTACGGCAGACGGAAACTTTAGAATGTTATATATGGCCTTTGCCGTAAGTCTTTCGGGATTGATGACCATCGAAAGCTCAAGCTGATTTTTAATAAAGTCAAGGTTTTCGCTTGTGTATTCGCTGCCGCGTATGCGCGCAACGGTGTGCTTTGCACCCATGCGCTTTGCAAGAAAGCAGCTGAGCATGTTTATCTCGTCCGAGCCTGTTGCCGCGATGAAAAGCTCGGCGCTGTCGGCGCCTGCGTCCGACAGAGTTTAAAATGCGTGCCGGCGGCGCATATGCCCATGACATCGTAGTTTGTGCTGACACTGTCTATGACCTCACGATTGGAGTCAACAACAACGATCTCATGTCCCTCGCTTATAAGGCTTTGCAGAATGCTTTGGCCAATTTTACCGCAGCCGACTATAATGATTTTCATAAATCGCGCCTCGTTTGATCTTTTTATGATTAGACTATAATACCGATTAGACTATAGCACCGGCGGCATTATAATGGGATTAGAGGATCGCCCAAAACATTAAAGTTTCATTAAAACACAGACTAAAAATGGGAAAACGGTTTTCTGGCACCGTTTAATATGCTATAATTGCGGCAGAAATGAGGTGGAAGAATGCAGCGCGAGGAAAAAATACTTGTATGCCTGTCCGGTTCGCCGACGAATGCGCGTGTCGTCAGAGCGGCTGCCAAAATAGCCGAGGCATTCCACGGAACGCTCACGGCGCTTTTTGTTGAGCCTGCAAATTATGCTGCCGAGCCTGACAGCCGCCTTGCGGAAAATATTCGCCTTGCAAAGCAGCTCGGAGCACAGATCAGAACGCTTTACGGAGATGATGCCGCGGCAGTCATAGCCGAGTATGCGCGTGTTTCAGGCTCAACAAAGATAGTGATAGGACGAAGCCCGGGTAAGCGCGGCTTTTTTTCAAAAAAGAGCATAGTCGATCGCTTGGGTGAGCTTGCGTCCGATATAGACATATATATAATCCCCGACAAAAGCGAGACCTCGGATACGCCGCGCGGCTCGGCACGCAGTCAGGAGCGGCTCAGTCTTCGCGATGCGCTTATAACCGCCGTTATGCTTGCTTTCTGCACAGGCATAGGCTATTTGTTCTCCGATCTTGGATTTTCTACGGCAAACGTTATAGTCATTTATATAATCGGCGTTCTCGGCATTGCCATGCTCACCGCCGGACGCAGCTACAGTCTTGCCGCGTCAATACTCTCGGTCCTGATATGCAACTTCTTTTTCACGGAACCGTATTTTTCGCTGTTTTCGGACCCGAGCCATATTATGACGTTCATCGTCATGTTTGCAGCGGCGTTTTTCATATCGTCTATAACGGCAAGAATAAAGCGCCAGACGCATCAGACGGCGCTGAGAGTGTACAGAACCGAAATACTTCTCGAAACAAGCCAGAAGCTTCAGCAGGCGATCGGCACAGAGCAAATACTTACGGTGACTGCCGGGCAGCTTGTCAAGCTGCTTGAGCGCAGCGTTCTGATATACCCGGTCGAAAACGGCGCATTGAGCGAGCCTATGCTGTTTCCCGTGAACGAAAACGCCGGCTTTGACGATTATCTTACGCAGTATGACCGCGACAGCGCGCGCTGGGTGCTCGAAAACGACCGCCGCGCCGGAAACGGAACTGACACGCGGCAGAAGTCAAACGGCATCTACATGGCAATTCACGCAAACGGCAGAGTGTTTGCCGTTGCAGGTGTAGCAATGAAAGCCTCCCCGATGCTTGAAAGCTTTGAAAAGACATTGACTGTTGCGATACTTGACGAGTGCGGCCTTGTGCTTGAAAATGAGTATAATCGCATCGAAAAGCGCAGGATCGAAGAAAAAGCCAGAGCCGAGGAGCTGAGATCAAACCTTCTGCGAGCCATATCTCACGATCTGCGCACGCCGCTGACGAATATATCCGGCACTGCGGCGCTGCTTATGGAAAACGAACTTCCCGAGGAAAAGCGCAGACAGATGTATGTATCGGTATACGATGACGCGCACTGGCTCATAGACCTTGTTGAGAATCTTCTTTCAATAACTCGCATGGAGGGCGGCAGCAGAATCGAGGATCTGCAGCCGGAGCTTCTGGACGATATCTTCCGCGAGGCGGTTTCGCATTCGGACAGGCTGCTGTCGGAGCACGAGCTGGAAATCAGACTTGACGATGAGTTGCTGATGGCGCATATGGACGCAAGGCTTATAGTTCAGGTCGTAATTAATCTTATAAACAACGCAGTGAAATACACGCCTCGAGGCTCACATATCTGCCTTGAAGCGTCGGCACGGGATGACAGAGTGCTCATAAGTGTTGCCGACGACGGAAACGGCATAAGTGACGAGGCAAAAGAAAGATATTTGATATGTTTTACACAGGAAACAAAGCAAGCAGCGACGCAAGACGCGGCCTCGGACTCGGGCTTGCACTGTGCAAGAGCATTGTCCAAGCGCACGGCGGCAGCATAGCGGTTTCCGACAACACACCGCACGGAGCAGTGTTTACATTTGATCTTAAAAGGGCGGAGGTGCAGCCTGATGAATAAACCGCAGATACTTATAGTTGAGGATGATAATGCCGTTGCAAATCTTATCTCGGCAACTCTTGAAACGCAGGACTACGCCTATAAGCGCGCAGCCACCGGAGCGGGCGCTGTTATGGAGGCACTGTCGTGCAAGCCGGATGTTGTTCTGCTTGACCTCGGCCTGCCGGATATGGACGGGGTCGAGATAATAAAAAAGATCCGCTCGTGGAGCAATATGCCGATCATAGTGGTCTCGGCGCGCAGTGAGGATTTTGACAAGGTCTCGGCGCTCGACGCCGGAGCGGACGATTATCTGACAAAGCCGTTTTCCGTCGATGAGCTGCTTGCGCGCCTGCGCGTTGCGCTCAGACGTGTCCGGTACGACGGTGACAGGCTCGGCGAGGAGTCCAGCACATACGAAAACGGCGATATGCGTATCGACTATTCGGCCGGCTGCGTGTATATATCCGACGCCGAAATACACCTGACCCCGATAGAGTACAAGCTCCTGTGTCTTCTTGCGAAAAACACCGGCAAGGTGCTCACGCACAATTACATTTTAAAAGAGGTATGGGGAAGCCCCACTGCGTCGGACGTATCCTCGCTTCGTGTTTATATGGCAACACTGCGCCGAAAGCTTGAAAACTCAAACGGCGTTCAGTATATCCAGACGCATGTCGGCATCGGATACAGAATGCTCAGGATAACGAACAAATAATCAAATAGCGTATGCTAATGCATAAAACTATTAACAAAAATTTCGTGAAATATTGCTGCCTGCGGTGTTAAACTATACACAATATATATTTTGATGGGAGTAAAATACATGAACGAAGTTAAATCCCCCAAAAAGCCGCTGATGTATTACTATACGATAGTGCTCATCCTTTTGCTGGTGTTCAATTTTGTCGCAATGCCGTGGATAAGCGAGCATCAGATCAAGGAAGTTGACTACAACACTTTTATCAATATGGTAGATAACGGCGAGGTCAGCACAGTTGAGATCCAGCAGCAGAACAACCGCATTCTTTTCCAGGGAAATGACAACAGAAAAATTTACAAGACTGCCATGCTGCCTGATAACGACCTCGTTTCGCATCTGCTTGACGCCAATGTTTCCACGACCGGCGAGGAGATCGAGCAGACCTCGGCATTGGTGAGCATCCTTGCGTGGGTGCTGCCGATCATACTGTTTGTCGCTCTCGGGCAGTTTATGTCACGCAAGATGATGGAAGATGGGCGGTGGGAACTCCATGATGTTCAACATGGGAAAGTCCAACGCCAGGGTCTATGTAAAATCTGCGGAAGGCATTAAATTTGCCGATGTCGCAGGTGAAGACGAGGCAAAGGAAAATCTCTCCGAGATAGTTGACTATCTGCACGATCCCGGCAAATACCGCGAGATCGGTGCATCGATGCCAAAAGGTATACTGCTTGTCGGCCCTCCGGGAACGGGTAAAACCATGCTCGCAAAGGCCGTCGCCGGCGAAGCGGATGTTCCGTTCTTCTCAATGTCCGGCTCTGAGTTTGTCGAGATGTTCGTCGGTATGGGTGCAAGCAAGGTGCGCGATCTGTTCAAACAGGCGAAGGAAAAAGCGCCCTGCATAGTTTTCATCGACGAGATCGACGCTATCGGCAAAAAGCGTGACGGTCAGCTCGGAGGAAACGACGAGCGCGAGCAGACATTGAACCAACTTTTGACCGAAATGGACGGCTTTGAGGGCAATAACGGCGTAATAATCCTTGCCGCAACAAACCGCCCCGAGTCGCTTGACCCGGCGCTTACGCGCCCAGGCCGCTTTGACCGCCGCGTTCCGGTTGAGCTTCCCGACCTCAAGGGCAGGGAGGAGATACTCAAGGTCCACGCCAAAAAGATAAGAATAGCCGAGGACGTTGACTTTAACAAGATCGCGCGCATGGCCTCCGGCGCATCGGGCGCCGAGCTTGCAAATATCGTCAATGAAGCGGCTCTGCGCGCCGTGCGCGACGGACGGCGCTTTGCGACTCAGGCAGACCTTGAGGAGAGCATCGAGGTCGTCATAGCCGGCTACCAGAAGAAAAATGCTATTATGACCGACCACGAAAAGCACATAGTTGCATATCACGAGATAGGCCATGCCCTTGTCGCCGCAAAGCAGACAAATTCCGCGCCCGTGCAGAAGATCACCATCGTTCCGCGCACCTCCGGCGCGCTGGGCTACACCATGCAGGTCGAAGAGGGCAACCATTATCTTATGAGCAAGTCGGAGATAGAAAATAAGATAGCGACCTTTACAGGCGGCCGCGCTGCCGAGGAGGTAGTATTCGGCTCTGTAACGACCGGTGCATCTAACGATATTGAGCAGGCGACAAAGCTCGCCAGAGCTATGATAACGCGCTACGGCATGAGTGATGATTTCGATATGGTCGCAATGGAAACCGTCAATAACCAGTATCTCGGCGGCGACACATCGCTTGCATGCTCTGCCGATACTCAGGCCGAAATTGACCGGCAGGTCGTTGCGCTTATCAAAAAGCAGCATGACAAGGCCATAAAGATCCTTACCGATAACCGCGATAAGCTCGACGAGCTTGCAAAATTCCTCTATGAGAAGGAAACCATAACCGGCGAGGAGTTTATGGAGATATTAAATAAGTAAACAGCGCATGAAAACGTAAGCAGCCGGGAAGCCCGGCTCCTTGCGTTTTCGCCGTTTATTTAGGCCTGTATTGCTAATGCATGGTAAATGCAAAATGCCGAAACGATGCTGAAATGAAAACCGACAATCACGCAGAAATTGTACAATTATTAAAAAATGCTTAAAAACGCTCAAAAACACGTTGCATTTCGCGTTAATTTGTTGTTAAATAATAATGTTATAAAATAGTTTGACCTGTTGCTTAAATGAGGAAGGCTTATGAACCTTACGGACATTTTATCGGTGCTCGGCGGTGCCGTGCTCGGCGCTGCGGTGGCATATATCAATATGCGCATAAGCAAAGCGAACATGAATGCGTCGAATATGGCTGCCGTCATGGGCGTTAATATGCTGCGGCTGCTGCTTGACGCGGCTGCTCTTGCCGTTTGCTTCTTTGTTTGCAAGGCATATGATCTTCCGATGACGGCAACGCTCATTGCGGCGGCCGTCGGTCTGTCCGGCGGCGGAATGCTGTTTTTGAAGATGATGGTCAACAAAACTCAGCCGCAAAGTAAAGATACGGCGGACGGAGGTGAAAAATAATTGAAAGAATTCTTTGAAAACTTTTTGATGCCGACCAAGACTATCTATTCTATGTGGGTGATAATGGCGGTCATTTTGCTGTTTAGCATAATAGCGACGCGCAAGATGAAAGACGTGCCCGGCCTGCTGCAAAATATTGCGGAAATGGCTGTGGGCGGACTTTTGAACTTCTTTGCCGGAGTCCTGGGAGAGAAGAAGGCACGGCACTATTTCCCGATGCTGGGCTCATTTTTTGTCCTTATCATCGTGTGTAACTATTCCGGACTTATTCCCGGATCGGGAGATCTGTTCACGGTCCCTACATCGGTGCTGACGGTAACGGCGGCGCTGTCGACCATATCTTTTGTCGCCATCCAGTCGTCCGGCATAAAAAAAGCGCGGCCTTGGCAAATACCTCGGCACGTTCTTCAAGCCATTTGCGTTCCTGTTCCCGATCCTGATCCTCGAACAGTTTACGCGTCCGCTTTCCATGGCATTGCGACTTTACGGCAATATCTACGGCGAAGAGCTTGCAGCGGAAACGCTGTTTGAACTGTTCCCGGTAGGATTGCCTATAGTCATGCACATACTTAGTCTTCTGTTCTGCTTCATTCAGGCAATGGTATTTACCATGCTGCTTGCAGTATTCATCAATGAAGCGACCGAAGACGAAGAATAAACAAGTAAACACATACACAATTATAGGAGGAAACACAAATGTCAATAGCACAGGGTCTTATCGCAATAGGCGTTGCACTGGCCATCGGCCTGAGCACGATCGGCGTCGGTATCGGCCAGGGTCTTGCAGCCTCGAAGGCACTTGAGGGTATGGCACGTCAGCCGGATATGAAAGGTCAGCTTCAGTCTGTCATGATCCTTGCAATGGGCTTTATGGAAGCGCTGGCCATCTATGGTCTGGTCATCGCATTCATGCTTATTGCCAAGATGTAAGAATAGAAATAGCATCTTGAAAGGGGGAGACCAGATTGATTTTAGACATAGTTGGACTGCAGATCAGCGTACCTGAGTTCATACTTACTATTATCAGCTTCTTCCTGTTTATGTTCCTGTTGAACAAATTCCTTTTCAAGCCCGTTCTCAGCTTTATGGACGCGCGCAAGGCACGCATTGACGAAGGCCTTGCCGAGGGAAAGAAAGCCGAGACCGCACTTGAAGAGAACAAGGCACAGCTTGCACAGGAGCTTGCTCAGACCGGCGCTGAAGCCCGCGGCGTTATAAACGCGGCACGCAGCGATGCCGAAAAGGCAAAGGGCGAGGTGCTCAATGCCGCCCATGCCGAAGCCGAGCAGCTTCACAAAAACGTCCGTGAGCGAGTGAAAAACGAGGAAAAGGCCGCCGTCGGCGAAATTGACGGCAGCATGCCCGAGCTTGTCGCTCTGCTGTCCGACCGTCTTGTCGGCGGCGGTGCAGAGGATAACAAGGCGCTCATCGACGATTGTGTCAGCAAAACCAAGGAATGATCCCGATGTATAACAGGAATTACGGGAAAGGAGGGATAGTTCTCAAGTGGATATCATATGGAAAATAGTTAACTTTATCATACTGTTCGGCGCTTTGTATCTCATCTGCCGAAAGATGAATCTTTCGACAAGATGTTCGGCAGCCGCAGACGCGGCATAGGCGAGGAGATCGAAAACTCCGAAAAAGCCAAGGCTCAGGCCAAAGCCCTCGGAGAGGATATCGAAAAAGCCAAAGCCGAAAACGAAGAGCGAAAGCAGCAGCTTCTCAAGGACGCCGAGGCTCAAGCCAAGGCCGACGGAGCGGCGATAGCGGCTGCCGGAGAACAAGAGGCAAAAAGCCTTGTCGAGAATGCTGAAAAGAGCGAAGCTCAGCTTATGGCTCAGATGCGTGACAGAGTGTCGTCCGACGCTGTGCGCCGCGTAGCCGAGATAACCGCAGAGGTACTTCGCAACGGCAATTTTGAGGACTCCAAGCAGGCGCTGAATGATAAGTTTATCGAACAAATTAAAGAATTGGTATCGGCAATGCCGAGTGACATTTTGAACATGAACGAACTTAAAAAACTTGACATTTCAATAAAGAGCGCGCAGCCGCTGAGCGACGAGGAAATGAAGAAGCTCACGCAGATAATATGCGAGACCTTTATCTCATGCCACAATGAGGTCGATTCCGATGTTATAGGCGGCGTGCGTATGCAGGTGGGCGATACCGTTTATGACGGAACGCTTGCCCACACGCTCGACAGGCTCAGCCAGGATGTTGAAGACAACACCCGCCAGAGCGACAGTCAGATGAGATCTATCGCCGACGGAATCAAGCAGCAGCTTGAGAAGGTAAACGGCGATATAGACGTATTCCAGACCGGCGAGGTCATCACCCTCGGCGACGGTATCTGCCGCGTATCCGGCCTTGCCGACGTTATGGCAGGCGAGATGCTCGAGTTCCCCGGCGGACTCAAGGGCATGGTACAGGATCTGGATAAAAACAATGTCGGCGTAGTCCTGCTCGGACCGTTCGGCCATCTTCAGGAGGGCGACAGCGTCCGCCGCACAGGCAGGATCGTTGAAGTTCCTGTCGGCGATGCGCTTATCGGCCGCGTTGTTGACGCAATGGGCAGCCCCATCGACGGCAAAGGCCCCATCAAGACAGACTCCTTCCGTCCGGTCGAGAGCCCCGCTCCGAGCGTGCTTTCAAGGCAGCCGGTTTCCGTGCCTCTGCAGACCGGCCTGAAGGCTATCGACGCGCTTGTTCCTATCGGCCGCGGCCAGCGTGAGCTTATCATCGGCGACCGCCAGACCGGTAAGACCGCGATCGCGCTCGACGCTATCATCAACCAGAAGGGCAAGGATGTTATCTGCATCTACGTTGCCATCGGCCAGAAGGAATCTACCGTATCGAGCGTTGTCGAAAAACTGCGCAGTCACGGCGCTATGGATTACACGATCGTTGTTGCCGCAACGGCATCCGAGCCTGCTCCCATGCTGTATATCGCTCCTTATGCCGGCGCTGCAATGGGCGAGTACTTCATGTACAACGGCAAGGATGTTCTTATCGTATACGACGACCTGAGCAAGCAGGCCACCGCTTACCGCGAGATCTCTCTGCTGCTCCAGAGACCGCCCGGACGCGAAGCATACCCCGGCGATGTTTTCTATCTGCACTCCAGACTGCTTGAAAGAGCGGCTCGACTCAACGCTGAATCCGGCGGCGGCAGCATGACCGCTCTGCCGATCATCGAAACGCAGGCAGGCGATATCTCCGCTTACATCCCGACAAACGTCATTTCCATCACCGACGGTCAGATCTTCCTCGAGAGCGATCTGTTCCATTCCGGTGTCCGTCCGGCAATAAACGTAGGCCTCTCGGTATCCCGTGTCGGCGGTGCAGCCCAGCTCGGCGCCATGAAGCAGGTCGCAGGCCGCCTGCGCGTTGACCTTGCTCAGTATCGCGAGCTTGCATCGTTTGCACAGTTCGGATCGGATCTTGACAAGTCCACCCGCGATACGCTGCATCGCGGCGCACGTATGACCGAGGTCCTCAAGCAGGGACAGTATGTTCCTATGAGCGCTGCCGATCAGGTAATTGCGATCTTCGCAGTTTCCGAGGGCTACGCCGACGACCTTGAGCTTTCGGATGTTGCACGTTTCGAGTCTGAGCTTATTGATTATGTAAACCGCAGCTACCCTGAATTCCAGGGTGAAGTGCTCAGCGGCAAGAAGCTGAGTGCAGATCAGCAGGCAAAGCTTAAAGAATGTATCGTAAATTTCAAGAAGACTTTCTGATAAACGGAGAAGGGAGGGGCATTAATGGCTAATATGCGCGCCATTCGCACGCGAATAAAAAGCGTGAAGAACACCGAGCAGATAACCAAGGCTATGAAGATGGTCGCGGTGTCCAAACTGCGCAGAACGCAGAGCAGCATGCAGGCAATGCGCCCCTTCTCTGAAAAGAGTCAAGAGGTCATGGACACGCTGCTGTCGGCTTCGTCGGGACTGGAGAATCGCTTCATAAAGCCCCATAAGGAAGTCAAAAAGGTCTGCTATGTCCTGTTTTTGGGCAATCGTGGACTCTGCGGAGCGTATAACAGTGCAATTTTGCATTATGCAAACTCCGTCATCAAGCAGGCCGGTAAGGAATATGGCCTTGTTGTCTGCGGCCGCTGGGGCAAGGATGTTCTTGCAAACAGCAAGCTCAATGTTATAAAAACCTTTGCCGAGCTGAGTGATACGCCGAATATTGACGAGGCACTTGAGGTCGCAGATTATCTCAAGAGTCTGTACACAAGCGGCGAATACGACGAGGTCCACCTTGTCTACCAGCACTATGTCACGGCGCTGAGACAGGATGCTACCTGTGTGCAGTACCTTCCGGCTGTGCCGGAAAAGAGCGAAAATCAGGGACACGGCCGGATATTCATCTTCGAGCCGGACACGAACAGCGTCCTAGAAAGCGTAATGCAGCTTTATCTTAACAACAAGATAATGAGCGTTCTGCTTGATGCTAAGTGCGGCGAGCACTCGGCGCGCATGACCGCGATGACCGCCGCTGCCGACAGCACCAAGAGCCTTATTTCCGAGCTTGATCTCAAGCTCAACCGCGCGCGCCAGGCCGCGATCACGACCGAGATATCCGAGATCGTCGGCGGTGCATCCGCGCTTAAAAAGAAAAAGTAATCATCCCTTTAAAACCCCTTAAACAGGAGGTATGTCAATGGAAAACGGAATAATCAGAAGGGTCATAGGCCCCGTTGTTGACGTCCAGTTTCCCTCCGGCAAGCTGCCGGATATCTATAATGCTATCGAGGTAAACCTCGATGACCATAAGATCGTCATGGAGGCTGTGCAGCACATCGGCGATAACAGCGTAAGATGCATCTCGCTGTTTTCGACCGACGGACTGTCCCGCGGCTGCCCTGCGGTCGATACGGGAGCACCCATTAAAATGCCTGTCGGCGAGGCAACGCTCGGCCGCATGTTCAATGTCGTCGGCGAGCCTATCGACGGTAAGGGTCCTGTAAACGCCGAAGAGTATATGCCCATTCACAGGCAGGCACCTGCGTTTACGGATATTGCCCCATCCACCGAAATACTCGAAACCGGCATCAAGGTCGTTGACCTGCTCGCACCTACTCCAAGGGCGGCAAGATCGGCCTGTTCGGCGGCGCAGGCGTCGGCAAGACCGTGCTTATCATGGAGCTTATCCGCAACGTAGCTTACGAGCACGGCGGCTACTCCGTTTTTGCCGGCGTCGGCGAACGCAGCCGTGAGGGTAATGACCTCTGGCACGAAATGACCGAATCCGGCGTTATCAATAAGACTGCGCTTGTATTCGGACAGATGAACGAGCCGCCCGGAGCGCGTCTGCGCGTTCCTCTGTCGGGACTTACCATTGCGGAGAACTTCCGTGATGAGTCCGGCCAGGACGTGCTGCTGTTTATCGACAACATATTCAGATTCACTCAGGCAGGCTCCGAGGTTTCGGCGCTGCTCGGACGTATGCCCTCCGCCGTCGGCTATCAGCCGACTCTGGCGACCGAAATGGGCTCGCTGCAGGAGCGTATAACCTCCACGCGCAACGGCTCTGTAACCTCGGTTCAGGCGATCTACGTTCCTGCCGACGACCTTACCGACCCTGCTCCGGCAACGGCGTTTGCTCACCTTGACGCGACCACAGTTCTGTCAAGAAGCATCTCAGAGCTCGGTATTTACCCGGCCGTCGATCCTCTGGAATCCACCTCAAGAATTCTCGATCCGAACATCCTCGGCAAGGAGCATTACGAGACCGCACGCGCGGTTCAGGCTGTGCTCCAGAAGTATAAGGAGCTGCAGGATATCATCGCAGTTCTCGGTATGGACGAGCTGAGCGTTGAGGATAAGGCTACCGTCAGCCGCGCAAGAAGGATCCAGCGATTTCTCTCGCAGCCATTCCACGTTGCCGAAAACTTCACCGGCGTCAAGGGCGCATATGTCAAGATGGAGGATACTATCCGCGGCTTCCAGGCTATTCTGGGCGGCGAGTGCGATGACCTTCCCGAGCAGGCGTTCCTCATGTGCGGAACGATAGATGAAGTGCTCGCAAAGCGCGATCAGTTCAGGTAAGAGCCATGGCAGATAAGATCCATTTTCAGATTGCAACGGCAGACGGTGTGGTCTGCGATTCAATGGTATGCTATGCGCTTGTACCGCTGTCAGACGGCGACGTAGGCGTGCTTTCCGACCATGCTCCCATGATCGGTGCACTCAAGGAAGGCGTCGTGAAGTATGTCAGCGAGGGTGAGGACCATTTTGCCGCAATAAGCGGCGGAGTTCTCAGCGTAGCCGATAACGAAGTTATCCTGCTTGCACGCACGGCAGAGAGAGCCGAGACCATTGACCTTGCCCGCGCCCAGGCGTCCGAGCGCAGAGCGCGTCAGCGCCTTGAGAGCAGAGCAGCCAATGTTGACCTTAAGCGCGCAGAGCTTTCGCTCCAGCGTGCCATCGCCCGAGAAAAAGCATATACAATGCTTCATAAGTAAACAAAAAAGCCGCCTGCTGCGGCTTTTTTGTGCCTGAAAATCCCACGTTCCGATCGGAACGTGGGACTTTGATTTTATTCGGTTCGCAGGGCGACGACGGGATCCTTGTTTGCCGCAACGCGGGATGGGATAAGTCCGGCAACGACAGTCAGCAGCATGCTGATCGCAATCAGCGCAATGGCTGCAAGCGGCGGCAGCACGGCGTTTATTGAGTAAATGCCGGTCAGATGATGGACGACGGCGTTTATCGGGATGCACAGAAGTATGGTAGCCAAAATTCCGATAAGTCCTGCTCCGAAGCCGACGATGACGGTCTCGGCGTTAAATACGCTCGAGATATCCTTCTTCGAAGCACCGATAGCGCGCAGAATGCCGATCTCTTTCGTACGCTCAAGGACGCTGATATAGGTTATGATGCCGATCATAATGCTCGAAACAATAAGGCTTATAGCAACAAATGCTATGAGAACATAGGATATGACGTCGATTATCGTAGTCACAGAGCTCATTATAAGCGCTACATAGTCGGTGTAGTTTATCTGATCTTCGGGGTCGACTGTCGAGTTGTAGTCCTCAATCACCTCGGCGACGGCATCCTTTGCGGCGAATGTTGCAACGTAGATGTTAACGCCGGAAGGTGAGTCGAGATCAACATAGCCCAGTGTGCGCAGATTCTTTTCATAGCTTGAATCGGAGAATGTCTCCGGCATAAGCTCATCGTATATGAGCTTGTAGCCTTCATCGGTGAGATAGCAGTTATCAAACGCCTCGGCAAGGGAAGCGGTCGAGAGCTGGCTCATCTGCTTTTTCACCTCGTCGGCATAGGCGGTTTTTATCTGCTCGGTCATCATCTCGCGCATGTAGCTGAACAGCGTCTCGTCGTCCATTGCCGAAAGCATATCGGCATACTCCGGATAGTTTTCAACGACCTGCTTTTCGATATCCTCGCGCGATACGCCGTCGAGTTTTTCGTCGATCATTGAGCTTACATACGAATCCGGAGCAAGCGACATATAAGCTGTATAAAGCTCGGCCTTTTTTGCCTGATCTATGCCGGCGCAGTAGTCCTGCACGGCCTTTTTAATGTCGTCCAAGGATAGCGTTTTGTCGTTTTCTTTAAACGGCAGCCCAGTGAACACATCGTGCTGCGCATCGTCAAGCTGCTGCTTAACAAGCTCCTTCTGCGCCGTCTGCTCGACGACATATTTGGTCAGCGCGTTTGTATAGCCTATCGCACCGTTCATCATGCCGGTGACGGCATCCGCGCTCTGGCGCACAACGCCGACTATTTTAAGCTCTATCCCGTTGGCGTACAGCGTTTTAAGTCCGAGCTCATCGCTGCTGATGTCCTTGTATTTGCCCGTTTCGGGATCCTTTTGCCAGCAGTCGGCAGGGAGGATGAGGCTGAAGGTCTTTTTGCAGACGTCGGCATAGCTCCAGCTTTCAAGCTTCGTTGTGTCAACTTCCTCGCCGCTCATGTAGCCCGTCATGGCAGACAGCATGTCGTTTGAGGATTTAAGGCCCAGCGCGTACAGCACCATGTCCGATACCTCGTTGTTTTCGTCAACGATCAGAACAACCTCGTCATAGTTTTTCGGCCAGCTGCCGTACAGTACGTCGTACTGATTTTGCAGCATTGGGCTTATAAGCCCGTCATCTCCGGGCAGCATCTCCTGCCAAACGACAAACTGGCTTTGCGTGCTGCTCATGCCGGAGGAGGAGAACATGTTGTTCATCGACTGGTTCACCGATTGCTCAGCCTCGTCGCCGATCACGCCGGCGCGCATCTTGCTCATGAGGCTCATAACGTCGGATTTGACGATCTTGCCGTCGGCGTCCTTGGTGTAAAGGTTCATCGGCAGATTGTAGGTGTACTGGATGTTAGTCGCGTTTTGGCTGAGCTTTGAGTCCTTACTCATTTGCTCGTCGAGAAACACCTTGAGATCTGTTACGTTGTTTTCCTGAATCTCGGCGCTGGTCATGGCATTCATCATTTCGTACATGATGGTGTTGCCGTAAACCGCGTCCTTGTCGTGCTTGTTCTCGGCGTTTTCGGAGTTTATACCCATGAGCGTCGTCATGAGCGACGACATATCGACCGATTCGGCCTGTATCGAGATAGGATAGGACGACAGCGTATCCTCCTGAACCCGGTCAATATAGTTGTTGACACCGGTCGATATCGACAGTATCAGCGCAATGCCGATTATGCCGATGCTGCCTGCAAAGGCTGTGAGTATCGTGCGCCCCTTTTTGGTCATGAGGTTATTCAGCGACAGCGAGAGCGCTGTGATATAGCTCATTGCGGTCTTGCGCTGCACAGGCTCCGAAACCTCATCATCCTGCGCCGAATACGGCATCGTATCGCCGGTTATCAGTCCGTCCTTAAGCCTGATTGTGCGCGAAGCGTAGCTGTCGGCAAGCTCGGGATTGTGCGTGACCATGATGATGAGTTTATCCTTGGATATCTCCTTGAGTATCTCCATGATCTGCACGCTCGTTTCCGAATCAAGAGCGCCCGTAGGCTCGTCGGCCAGCAGAATGTCCGGGTCGTTAACAAGTGCACGGGCGATTGCAACGCGCTGCATTTGGCCTCCTGACATCTGGTTCGGCTTCTTGCCGAGCTGATCGCCAAGCCCGACCTGCTCAAGCGCTTTGACTGCACGCTCGCGCCGCTCTGATTTGCTAACGCCCGAAAGGGTGAGCGCAAGCTCAACATTTGCAAGCACCGTCTGGTGAGGTATGAGGTTATACGACTGAAAAACAAAGCCTATCGAGTGGTTGCGGTAAGTGTCCCAGTCGCGGTCGGTGTACTCTTTGGTAGATCGGCCGTTTATTATAAGGTCGCCGTCGGTGTACTGATCCAGACCGCCGATGATGTTCAGCAGCGTTGTTTTGCCGCAGCCCGAGTGACCGAGCACGGCGACAAACTCGGATTTTCTGAACTCAAGATCGATCCCTTTGAGCGCATGCACAGTCTCGTCGCCGACAGCATAGTCCTTGGTTATGCCTTTTAGTTTGAGCATTCAGCACTTCTCCTATTTTAAATGTATAATGGAATGATTATCGGCTTTTTTGAAATCAAAGTCAAGGGCTGTAACAAAAAGTTCAGAAAAAGGCCGCTAATGGATGTATTTTTGCGGTGTTGACATTTATGACACCATGGGTTAAAATAACCCTGTTATGCCTCCGTAGCTCACCAGGATAGAGCGTGCGCCTCCTAAGAGAACCAAGAGCGTTCCCCGCCAGAGGGGCGGTCGCCCTTAAAATTAAATATGCGCCAGTAGCTCAGTTGGATAGAGCGTCCGCCTCCTAAGCGGAAGGTCGGGGATTCGAGTTCCTTCTGGCGCGCCACAAACAACGCCGAAAGCCTTTGTTTTCAAGGGTTTTCGGCTTTCCTTATTTGCTGCTGTGTTTGGCTGCTTGCTAATTGCTAATCGCAGGATTTGCATTTCGTGTTCAAGACCAATCACCTTTTTCTTATTTCCACAGCTGGCATTTTGCTAATACGCACCGCATTATCGACGGCATTTTCATTCGGTTTTCAGCCCGTTTGCTAATACGGTGCGTTTTGCTAATTTGCTCTCTGCTAATAAAATCAGGTGTTATTAGCAAGCTGGACAGGCTCCAAAGCCTTTTTGAGTAGTTCAGGATTGCTGGCAAGCAGGCTCGCAAGAGCTTCTGCATCAAGTGCGGGTGCGGCAGTAACGGGTGCTTCTTCTGTCTTGCCTTTGTAAAAGGATTGCTCCATCTCATCAGCAAGGCGACGGCGATCCTCGTCAAGAATGTGCGCATAGCGCTTGGTCACCATATCGGGAGAGTTCCATCCGCCATCACCCTGTACCGCTTTTAGATCGCCCTTGGAGAGCCGAAGTTTTACGCCCGTACTCGTATGCCGTAAACTGTGAAACACGACATTATCGACATTGATTGTCGGGTCGTTCAGACCAATAAGGACTTCCTTGAATCGTTTATTCAGATGCTCGGTCATAATCGGTCGGCCGTTGGCTTGGCAGATAATCAGGCCATAATCCATATAGCCGTCGTCGCCAAGCTCCAGTTTCAGCTTCATTTGCATCTCTCTGAGCTTTTCGAGCTTCTTTGCAACGGTTTCGGGAATGTAGACAGTACGAATACTGCCCTCCGTTTTCGGCTGCTTTAAGACAATCACCGTCCGTGTGCCCGGATAGAGGTTTGGAAAGCGGAAAAGGATGTCCATTTTGGGTAGCTTTTCAATCAGTTTCTTATCAACACGGTCAATCACACGGTCGATGTATAGCACCTGATCACTCCGGCTAAAGCGCTCCCACTGCGTTCCACCGACCTCACCGCCGCGCATACAACAAGCAAACGCCAGTTGTATCGCACAGTGTATCACATATAAGTCGTAGATGTCGGTGCGGTCGGTAAAGTCCAATACTCTTTGCAGTTGTTCGGGAGTCAAGGCATCCCGTTTAGCCTCCTTGTGCTCCGGCAGTGTCGCATCCAAAAACGGATTTTTCGCAATGTACTCCCACTTTTTCGCCTGATTGAAAGCACATCGCAGAACCTTGTGGATGTCATGAATGGTTGAGGGGCTGATATGCTCCCGCTTTGGTTTGCCCATATTGGTTGCCGGCTCTGCTTCGTTCAACAGAAAATGATAAAAGTCATCGACGGTCTTGGTGCGGATGCTGCGAAGTTTTTTGTCGCCCCAATAGGGATGGACATAATTTTCAAGCAAGCCTACATTTCCGTCATAGGTTGATGCCACCCATTTTTTCTCACCGTATTTTTCGATGAACTCATACAAGAACTCGCTTACGGTAATATCATTGTGATCCACATGGGTGTTCTGTTCTTTCTCATATTCAATCGTTGCTTTGCGGGATTTGGCTGCCGAATAGCTCAGCCCCGATTCCCATACCTGATGACGATTTGAACCCTCGCCCTCATAATAAACGACAGAATATGTTTTGCCTCTCTTTACGATTGAAGCCATATCAAATACCTCCGTTATCTGTGATATTATCAAGCCACTCATCGAAAGAGAGTTTTGAAATTCTTATGGTTCTGCCGATACGGACGATTTTGAACTCTCCCGAATTACACAATTCATATGCTTTTCTACGCCCGATATTCAGTATGGAGCGTATCTCATCGACAGAGTATGTCCGTTTTCCGACAGAGTATTTCGGTACAATCTGTTCCAACCACATAACTCCTTTCTCACAAGCGACTTGATTGTACCTGCTTGTCCTGTAAGACAAGAAGATTATATCACCCGAAAGACGGAGCGTCACTTGTGCAAATTCAGCTTTTTCCGATAAAACATCTGCTATTTGCGGACAATCTCATAATCCAGCCCTTTTCTGCTGTTGCAGTAGGTGCAAGTGTCTTTTGCCATTTGGTTCGGGTCGATCCTGCGTAAATAATAAGCACCCGTGCCGTAGAAATTATCGGCGCAGGTGCTGCAAAGGCAGAGGATCAGTTTTTTCGGGACGCTCTCGATCAGACCGATGCTGACCGCCAGCGAATGGTTGATGCCGCAAATGTGCTTTTCGGACAGATGCCCGATGAAGTTGCCCAAGCGGCGCTTATCGACGGTGCGCAACTGTTCCAGCAGGACGATAGAGGGCAGCTCCAAGCCGTCCTCGGCGTCGATGTAGTAGTGGGTGGGAAGTTTGGCTTTCACGCCGGTTTTGCTCGTAATGGAAGCGATAATGACTGTGGGGCTGTGTTTGTTCCCAACATTGTTCTGGATAATCACGACGGGGCGGTAGCCCTCCTGCTCAGAGCCGATGCCACGGCCCAGATCGGCGTAATACATATCGCCGCGCAAATATGTGTGGTTCATTCTGTGATGACCTCCTTTGTGTATTTAGGCGTTTCCGCCTATGTAGAGGTCAAGCGGCAGAACAGAATTAAGGTCGGTGAGAGATAAAACATTCTCCGTTTCGTCTGACCCGTCCCGCCGCTTGACCGTAGTATTTTGAAGAAAATCAATTTGTCCTCGACACCCCGATTTTCTATTGGGAAGTCACCAAGCGGCCGATGGCTGTCGGCTCCACGGGAATTTCACCCTCACGAGGTTCTCTCATGACCGCCCCCATTGCCTGCGACGGCTTCACGGTCGAAATGCCGCTTATCACGCTCGGACTGTGGCTGGACGGGAGTATCGTTAGCCCTATTGCCGGTCGTCGCCGGGGCGGGAGCCACCCGCCCGTGATAGCCGACTGTTTCTCGCTCCCTGCAATGCAGATCGTGGCGCGGCCGCTAATGTGGCTCATGCTTTCGCAATGGCAATAGGAATGTGCTTGATGAATGGGTATTCGGTTGTCAAGGATCACACCCGTTTGCCAAAAAGGAAAACAGGCAGAGAGTTTTCGTACCTCTCCACCTGTTTCCTCACTTAAAGGCTATTTTTCAACCGCCTATTTCAAAAAATTTTTCAATCTTTTTTCGGCGGCCGCAACCGATTTTGCAACGGCCTGAAAAGTGCATCCCTCCATTTCTGCGATCTGCTCATAGGTCAGGCCTTGAAAGTAGTAGAGGATCAGCCTCCGTTTTTGTATTTCGGGCAGTTCGGAGATCGCCCTATGTAACTGCGCATATTCTATGCTCTGCAAGGTACTTTCTTCGACCGTCGCCGGACGATGCACGGCCCGGTCATACAACGATGCCTCCGTGAGCTCCGATTGTTCATAGTGGCGATCCACTTCGTTCAGATAGGAGAGATCGTCCAACTCAAAGGAATCAAACAGCGTAAACACGGCAGCACTGATCTCAAAATGATGTCGATTGCCTTGTCCGTCCGAAAAGGTCAGCCAGTGGCGGCCGTCCTCGGTCGTGCCGATGGTATAGGGATTATATTTGTCCTTTCTTCGTTTCGGATGGTGTCCATCCATGATATTTTCCTCCGTTTCGATTTGAATTTTTGAAATCCAAATCGGACGGGGGGCTGCGGCAGCCGACACTGCCACGCAAAAGGCGTAGACATAGCAAAACGCACCTGCAAAGCGGCAGAAGCCGCAAAGCAGGTGCGTTTAATTCATCATTATAGTGGTCTACCAGTTCAGTGTCCGAGCCATAATATCCCGATGACGAAAACAGACT